>R14__coassemble_209_pt1 | contig 47323 bp, 40 predicted proteins | sample R14__metabat2_high_PE_030 | metagenome-assembled genome bin R14 | reverse complement strand
ATCATGCGATTCCTGCGCAGCTTGCAAAGGATCAGAGAAAATACAGGATCACTACGGCTATAGGTAAAAGGAATAATACAAAAGCCGAGGAACTTCTGTATGAGCTGATTGATTCCAAGACAGTTCTGCCATGCTACAACTCCACAGACCCGCGAGTGAGCTTAACGGACACAAAAGATTTTGACAGCTATAAGATGTACATCTCCGATACGGGGCTTTTTGTTACGTTGATGTTTATCGACAGGCCTTCCGCAGAAAATGAAATTTACGCAAAACTTCTTTCGGATAAACTGCCTGCCAATTTAGGTTATCTTTACGAAAATCTGGTGGCGCAGATGATTGCAGCTGCCGGACGCGAACTTTACTATCATACCTGGGAAAAAGATGGAAGTACCCATTACTATGAGGTAGATTTCCTTATTTCTGATAAAAGCAAGATAATAGCTTTTGAAGTAAAATCATCAGGAACGGGAAAACATGAGTCTATCGCTGAATTCGCAAGAAAATATTCTTCAACCATTGAACGAAGCTATTTGCTTTCTCAGAAAGACGTGGCTTCTGAAGGAACACTATTTAAGAAACCGTTTTACCTGACGCCGTTCCTTGTTCAGCAAAATTAAGTATAAAGTATAAAAAAGAGATTAACCATTATCAGGTCGTGGTTAATCTCTTTTTCTCTAATTACTAAAAAACTGTTGACAATCAGTTTCAGGAGAAACCTATAAATCCATACTACTCATGTCCGATGTATCGCGGGATATAAACCTGGCAGACGAAAAGTTTTTCAGTGTATACTGAAGTTCTATGGTGTGTAACCGCAGGAGAAAATCTATGTAATGTGACGGATGATTCTGGAAGTTACAGTCGGCTTTCAACAAAAAACACCGCTCTCCTCCTTGAGGCGCTTTGCAATGATGAGATCCTGATCTATCCAATAAGAACCAAAATAAATAGGCTTGAAATAATCTTCATTTTATGTATAATGAATTTTGTGCAGCGCACAGGCCGGAATAGCTCAGTTGGTAGAGCACTTCACTCGTAATGAAGGGGTCGTCAGTTCGAGTCTGATTTCCGGCTTTTCTTTGGAAAAGGACGATTCAATGGAGAATAATCCGGCGGATGGTCCGTTTTCTATATATGGGAAACATAGCTATGTGTGATGATTGTGCCGCTCCGGCGGCAGGAAGGATGCGGGAAGCAATGACAAGAGAAGAATTGGATGTCCGGATCAGGGACATGGTGGACAGCAACATTCTGGGTGGACTTTTTGACGCCTCTCTCTACCACCAGTATGATATCAAGCGGGGACTTCGTGATTCCCATGGCCGTGGTGTACGTACCGGTCTGACGGAGATCTCCGATGTAGTAGGTACCCAGATCACAAATGTGGGCCGGAAGGTGCCGGGTCCCGGCCATCTTTACTATCAGGGTGTGGATGTCAACGATCTGATCGATGGCTGCAAGGACCGCCGCTTCTGTTTTGAGGAGACCATCTACCTGCTGCTGATGGGCCAGCTTCCCACAGAGAAGCAGCTGGTGGAATTTGCGGAGATCCTGCAGGAGTACCGGGAGCTTCCGGATACTTTTGTGCGTGACGTTATTATGAAGGCCACACCCACCAACATGATGAATGCCCTGCAGCGCTGCGTGCTGACTTTGTATTCCTATGACAAGGATCCGGACAATACAGACCTGTTCAATGTATTTTTCCAGACCATTCATCTGATCGCCAAGATGCCGTCTATTGCAGTATACAGCTATCGGGCTCACCGCCATTACAATGAAAATCAGGACCTGATCATCCGCAATCCCAAGCCGGGCTTGTCCATGGCAGAGAACCTGCTGCAGATGCTGCGCCGGGACGGCTCCTACACAGAGCTGGAGGCCAGAGTACTGGATGTTGCCCTGGTGCTGCATGCGGAGCACGGCGGTGGTAACAACTCTACCTTTACCACCCATGTAGTTACTTCTACAGATACAGACACTTACTCTGCAGTGGCTGCTTCCCTGGGTTCTCTGAAAGGTCCCCGGCACGGTGGCGCAAACCTGAAAGTCCGTGAGATGTTCGCCGATATCAAGGAACATGTCAAGGATTGGGAGGATGAGGAAGAACTGAAGGCGTACCTGATGAAGATCCTGGATCATGAGGCTTTTGACGGCGCCGGCCTGATCTATGGCATGGGCCATGCGGTATATACTGTGTCCGATCCCAGAGCCGTGATCCTCAAGCATTATGCGGAGCAGCTTTCCAAGGAAAAGGGAAGAGAGAAGGAGTTCAATTTCCTGGCCTCCATTGAGCGGGTGGCTGCAGGCTGTATTCAGCAGAAGAGGACCATGTTCAAGCCTGTCTGCGCAAATGTGGATCTGTACAGCGGTCTGGTCTATAACATGCTGGAGATCCCCAGAGAACTGTATACCCCCATCTTCGCCATCGCCCGTCTTGCGGGCTGGTCCGCACATCGGATCGAGGAGATCAACAACAAGGGAAAGATCATCCGTCCGGCCTATGTATATGTGGGACATCACAGGGATTATGTTCCGCTGCATGAAAGATAAAAGAGAAAATGGAAAGGCTTGTCAAGAAAAAAACCTTGACAGGCCTTTTTTGCCAGTGTATTATGTGCAAGGTGATGCACATGGAAGAGTTCGTCAAACAGTCTCTGCTCTATGATTTCTACGGTGAATTGCTCACTGAGCATCAGCAGAGGATATATACATCCGTGATCTTTGAAGATTATTCCGTCAGTGAGGTGGCCCGGGAAGAGGGCATCAGCCGGCAGGGCGTTCATGATATGGTCCGTCGCTGCAACAAGGCTCTGGAGGAGTACGAGGCCAGGCTTCACCTGGTGGAGCGCTTCGTGAAGATCCGTGGTATGATAGAAAACATTCAGGCTCTGACAGATCCCGGGCTGGAGCTATCCGTAGAGGAGCGGCTGCAGAGGATCCGCTGTAAATCGGGGGAGATCCTGGAAGAACTGTAAAAGTCTGGAAACATCGGAGGAAGTATGGCATTTGAAAGCCTGACAGATAAACTTCAGAATGTGTTCAAAAAACTGCGCGGCAAAGGCCGCCTGACAGAGGCGGATGTCAAGACTGCCCTGAAAGAGGTCAAGATGGCGCTGCTGGAAGCAGATGTCAATTTCAAAGTGGTCAAGCGCTTTGTCAAGACGGTACAGGAGCAGGCTGTGGGACAGGATGTCATGAACGGTCTGAATCCGGGACAGATGGTCATCAAGATCGTAAATGACGAGCTGGTCAATCTGATGGGCTCGGAGATGACAGAGATCCCTTACCGACCCGGCAATGAGATCACCGTTCTGATGATGGTGGGTCTGCAGGGCGCAGGTAAGACCACCACAGCAGCCAAACTGGCAGGACAGCAGAAGGCTAAAGGCCGCCGTCCTCTGCTGGTAGCCTGCGATGTATACCGCCCGGCTGCCATTCAGCAGCTGCAGAGAAACGGTGAAAAGCAGGGTGTGGAAGTCTTCTCCATGGGAGATCAGCACAAGCCGGTGGACATCGCAAAAGCTGCGCTGCAGCACGCAAAGGAAAACCAGCAGAACCTGGTGATCATTGATACAGCAGGCCGTCTGCATATCGACGAAGCCATGATGGAGGAACTGGAAGATATCAGGGATGCCATTCAGGTGGATGCGTCCATCCTGGTAGTGGATGCCATGACCGGTCAGGATGCGGTAAATGTCGCTGAGACCTTCAACAACAAGGTTGGGATCGACGGCGTCATCCTTACCAAGCTGGACGGCGACACCAGAGGCGGCGCAGCCCTTTCCATCAAGGCTATTTGCGGCAAGCCCATTTTGTATGTGGGCATGGGAGAGAAACTGACAGATCTGGAGCAGTTTTATCCGGACCGTATGGCTTCCCGTATCCTCGGTATGGGAGACGTCATGAGCCTGATCGAAAAGGCCCAGGATGCCATCGATGAGGAAAAGGCCCGGGAGATGGAGCAGAAGATGCGCAAAGCGACCTTCGGCTTCGATGATTACCTGGACAGCATGGAGCAGATGCGCAAGATGGGCGGCATCGGCAGCGTTCTCGGCATGATGCCCGGCATGGGCGGCAAGATGAAGGACATTGAGTCCATGGTGGATGAAAAGGACATGGCTCGCAAGGAAGCCATTATCCATTCCATGACGCCGGCAGAACGCAGCAATCCGGATCTGCTGAATCCCTCCAGAAAAAAGAGGATCGCAGCAGGCGCGGGTGTGCCCCTTTCCGAGGTCAACCGCTTTGTCAAGCAGTTTGAGCAGAGCCGCAAAATGATGAAGCAGCTGCAGGGCACCATGAAGAGCAAGAGAGGAAGATTCGGAGGCTTCAAGCTTCCGTTCTGACAGAGTTTCCGGAAGGGACTTTGTACCATATAAAAATCAAAAATCCAACACAAAGACAATAGGGAGGTAACACACAATGGCAGTTAAAATTCGTCTGAGAAGAATGGGTAAGAAAAAAGCACCGATCTACAGAATCATCGTTGCAGATGCAAATTCTCCCAGAGATGGCAGATTCATCGAGGAGATCGGTACCTATGATCCCAACCAGGATCCCAGCGTATATACCGTAAATGAAGAAGCAGCTAAGAAATGGCTTGCAAACGGTGCACAGCCTACAGAAGTTGTAGGAAAGATCTTCAAGCTGGCCGGAATCGAAAAATAATTCACGAACGGAGGTGCTTTATGATGAAAGACCTGGTAGAAGTGATTGCAAAATCCCTGGTCGAGCATCCCGAAGAGGTCGTTGTCACAGAGTCTGAAGGAGATTATGAGACTCTGATAGAGCTGAAGGTCGCTCCCTCCGACAGAGGGAAAGTGATCGGCAAGCAGGGACGTATCGCAAAGGCCATCCGCACGGTGGTCAAAGCAGCGTCTTCCAGAGACGACAGGAGAGTCGTGGTTGAGATCCTGACCTGAGCATTCTCCCAATGGGGCCGCTTTCTCAGGCAGCAAACACCATAAGCAAACATGGCAGACCGCAGGGCAGAGGATTGTTCTGCGGTCTTGCCATATCATTCTGCGCAGGATCCCGGGAAGGAAGGGACAGGTATGGAACAGTATTTAAAAGTCGGTATCATTACATCCACACATGGTTTGAAGGGTGAAGTAAAGGTATATGCCACCACAGACAGTCCGGAGCGTTACCGGGACCTGAAGGAGGTGCAGCTGCGCGCCGGCCGGGAGATCCGGAATCTGGAGATAGAGAAAGTCCGCTTCTTCAAGGGAACGCCCATTGTAAAATTCAAAGGGATCGACGATATCAATGATGTGGAAAAATACAGAAGGGCAGAGCTCTATGTTTCCAGGGAGCAGGCAGTACCCCTGGAGGAAGACGAGTACTATATCGCGGATCTGATCGGCATGACGGTGCTGGAAGAGGACGGTCATGTACTGGGAACCCTTGCAGATGTGATGCAGACCGGCGCCAATGACGTCTATATTGTCCGGGACAGCCACGACCGGGAACTGCTGATCCCTGCCATTCACCAGTGTGTCAGAGAGGTCAGTCCGGAGGAGAACCGGATCGTGGTCTCCCTGCTGCCGGGGTTGGAATGGGTCTGATCTCTTCCGCAGGGAATAGGCGGGAAAGATTGCTGAGGAGAAGCAGAGAGGGTCTGTCATGAATTTTTATGTTTGCACCCTGTTTCCGGAGTGGATCCGGCAGGCAGCTGCCACCAGCATTCTGGGAAGGGCTTCGGCCAAGGGGTATATCCAAGTCAATACACTGAATATCCGGGATTATTCCACCAACAAGCACAACCGTGTGGACGATTATCCCTATGGAGGCGGCGCCGGCATGGTCATGGAGGCAGAGCCTGTTTATCAGGCAGTGCAGGAGGCCAGACGCAGAGGCGCAGGCAATGCCAGAGTGGTATATCTGACTCCCCAGGGGCATACCTTGGATCAGATCCTTGTGGAGGAACTGGCTCTGGAAGAAAATCTGATCCTGCTCTGCGGTCACTATGAGGGGATCGATGAAAGAGTGCTGGAGGAAACTGTTACGGATTATGTTTCCATCGGGGACTATGTACTGACCGGTGGAGAACTGGGAGCCATGGTACTGATCGATGCTGTCTCCCGTTTTGTACCGGGTGTACTGGGAAATGAAGATTCCGCTCAGTATGAATCCATGCAGGATCATCTGCTGGAGCATCCCCAATATACCAGACCGGAGGTCTGGCGGGGAAAGACGGTACCGTCTGTGCTGCTGTCCGGCGCTCATACGCCCATTGTGCAGTGGCAGAAGGAGCAGGCCCTGCAGCGGACAGCAGAGCGCAGACCGGATCTGCTGCGACGCCGGAGAAAGCTGACGGCTGTCTATTGCGGACTGCAGGCAGAGGAGCAGGCCCTGGCCCTTGCCGCCCACCTGACCAGATATGAGGAAACCCTGAATCTGGGCAGGAAGAAACTGCGGAAGAAACATTATGTTTTTTCTGAGGAAGATCTTTTACTTCTATATATAAGTGCGGACTGGGAAGAAGAACTGGGCAGCATTCTGCTGACGGAAAGCCAGACCTGTCTGCCGCAGGAGGAAAGGTCGGATCTGTCTGCTGCGGCCATCTGCTGGCATCACCTGCTGCGGCAGGTCAGAGGAAAAAATACTGCAGTGATCCTCCTGCAGCAGGAGGCTTGTCTGGATCCGGAAGAGACGGAGGGACTGCGCAGGCAGTTGGAAAAGGCAGGATGTCATGTGCTCCTGCAGGAAGTGCTGCCGGCTGTCCGGACGGAGAAGGAGGAGAAGAGACTTGGTCTTCGGATGCGACGGTCGCTGGAATAGGAAGTCCTGGTACGTCGCGTACCGCCACAATTTTATGATACCTACGCCTGACTTCGCTTACGCTCTCGTCAGGCTGACAAAAATTCGAATTCCCACGCCGAATAAATTCGTCGCTCCATTCGAATTTTTGTTGGGGGCTTCAAAGCATGTAAAAAAGTGTCCACACTTCCCCCAAGGGGTAAGTGCCCCCATTTTTTACCTGCTTTGATCCCCGGTATCATAAAAAAACCTTGCATTTTGAGATAAAATAAGATATCATATTGCATGTTGTAGAAAAGATGGTCCGCTGTCACGCTGATCGGTGATATGAACATCCGAAAATAAAAAGGAGAAAACAAATGAACGAGATCATCAAAAAGATTGAAGAAGCACAGCTGAAGACAGAGGTTCCCCAGTTCAGGGTTGGTGATACCGTAAAAGTTTACGGCAAGATCAAAGAGGGTAACCGCGAGAGAATCCAGGTATTCGAGGGCGTTGTTCTGAAGAGACAGGGCGGAAGCCACAGAGAGACTTTCACAGTAAGAAAGATCTCCAACGGTGTAGGCGTTGAAAAAACATGGCCGCTGCACTCTCCCAACGTAGAAAAGATTGAGGTCGTTAGAAGGGGTAAAGTAAGAAGAGCGAAACTCAATTATCTGCGAGATCGTGTTGGTAAGGCAGCTCGTGTAAAAGAACTGATGAGATAAGTAAATGAATGAGGGGACAGATACCGAAGGGTTTCTGTCCCTTTTCTCTTTTTTGCCGGAGAGAGGGACGGCAACCCTTTTCCCGGTCTTATGAGGGCCATATTATGGGACTGAAGCCAAACTATGTACGAGATTATTTCCTGCAGTCAAAGATCCGGGGGATCTGGAGCTGGACCATTTCCATTGCGATCGCAGTGATCGCTGCCATGATCGTGACAGTCTGCTTTTTCAAAAGCACGGTTCTGCAGGATTCCTCTATGGAGCCGACGCTGTGCGCAGGCGATACCATCCTGATCGATACAGCCGTCTATCATTTCACCACGCCGCAAAGAGGTGATGTGATCGTGTTCCGTACCGGAGATGATGAGATGGGCAGCCTGCATACCAAACGTGTGGTGGGTCTGCCGGGAGAGACGGTGCAGATCGTGGATGGGCAGGTCATTGTGGACGGCGAGGTTTATCTGGAGCAGAAGGACTTCCCCGGTATCAGCAATGCCGGCATGGCGGAAGAGGAGATCACCCTGAGCAGCACACAGTTTTTTGTGCTGGGAGATAACAGAAACAACAGTGAAGACAGCCGTCATCCGGGCATAGGCAGTGTGGAGAAGGAAAGCATCGTCGGTAAGGCCTGGTTTGTGGCTTCCCCGGCGGCTGATTTCGGCTGGATCAGCGGAAAGTGAGAAAATATGAGTATACAGTGGTATCCGGGCCATATGACAAAGGCCAAACGGCAGATGCAGGAGGATCTCAAACTGATCGATCTGATCATTGAACTGGTGGATGCCAGGATCCCCGTATCCAGCCGGAATCCGGATCTCAGGGAACTGGGAAAGCAGAAGTCCCGTCTGGTCCTGTTCAACAAATCCGATCTGGCAGATGAAAAGCAGAATGCAGCCTGGGCGGAAAAAATGAAGCAGGAGGGAGCCCACACTCTTTTTGTGGATGCACGTAAACGCAGCACGCTGAAGGAACTGCAGGAGGTCATACGGCAGGCCTGCAGGGAAAAGATCGAGCGGGATGCCAGACGGGGGATCAAAAACCGTCCCATCCGGGCCATGGTGGTAGGCATTCCAAATGTAGGAAAATCTACTTTCATTAATTCCTATGCCGGAAAGGCAGCTGCAAAGACAGGCAACCGTCCCGGCGTGACCAAGGGAAAGCAGTGGATCCGCATGGGAAAAAATCTGGAGCTGCTGGATACCCCGGGTATCCTCTGGCCAAAGTTTGAAGATCCGGAAGTGGGGATGCACCTGGCCATGACAGGCTCTGTTCGGGATGAGATCCTGAACGGGGAGGAAGTGGCATGTGCGCTGATCGAACTACTGCGGACTTCTTATCCCGGCAGACTGGCGGAACGCTATGAGATCACGGAAGAGGGAAAAGACTACGAAGTTCTGCTGGCTATAGCAGAGCAGCGGAAATGCATTACAAAAGGCGGTGAGCTGTCTTCGGAAAAGGCGGCTGCTATCCTGCTGGATGAATACCGCAGCGGCCGGCTGGGCAGGATCACACTGGAATGGAGTGAAAAAGCATGACGCAGGCAGAGATCAGAAGACAGCTGGAGGAGGCATCCATGCAGGAATGGCCTGCTCTGTTTCAGCTTTACGGGTCCGATCCGCGGAAAGGTGTGCAGAATCTGCTGGCCGGATATCAGAGAAAACTGCAGGCATATGAAAAAGAACTGCAGCGGGTGGAGGATATGTGTGCTTATGAGAAACAGTACGGATATCTGGACTACATCTGCGGCATCGATGAGGTAGGCAGAGGACCTCTGGCAGGACCTGTAGTTGCCTGCGCGGTGATCCTTCCCAAAGATGCCCGGATCCCCTATGTTAACGATTCCAAAAAGCTCAGCCCAAAGAAACGGGAAGAGCTCTATGACAGGATCCTGGAGGAGGCTGTTGCCGTAGGTCTGGGCTCTGTTTCTCCCGGAAGGATCGATGAGATCAATATTCTGCAGGCGACCTATGAAGCCATGCGGCAGGCCATAGCAGAACTGTCGGTGAAGCCGGATCTGCTGCTCAATGACGCAGTGACCATTCCGGGGGTAGATATTCCCCAGGTGCCCATCGTTCACGGAGACGCCAAAAGCCAGTCTATTGCGGCAGCCAGCATTGTGGCCAAGGTCACCAGGGACCGTCTCATGGTACAGTATGATGAGATCTTTCCCGGATATGGTTTTGCCTCTCACAAGGGTTATGGTGCCAAGTCCCATATGGATGCCCTGCGGGAGAAAGGCATGACGCCCATTCATCGAAGAAGTTTTCTGAAAAATCTGTAAGTGACATAAGATAGGGTTGCGCTTTCCACAGCAATCCCTTATAATATGGGCAAGTGAATAGCTGTGATTTACCTGGAATGTTCGAGCACCTGCCTATTTTGAACCTACATTTTTTTTCGACAGGGAAACTTACATCGATATGTGGATGGCACGCCCTCTACGGGAGGGAAGGCAGAAGCATATTTGCGGATTCCCACCTAGCTTTGCTAGGCGTCAAAGTGGCAGGAACGGCATCCCGGGGCACAGTTTGAACGTAAGGGGCTGCGGGAGCAGTCCCTTTGTCTTTGCACAGAAAAGTTGCTGCAGGATATGATATATGTAACATGCATCTGTCAAACAGCCGATGAAGAATATGAAGATCAGTCCGAACTTTACTTCTGATATCACGGAAGAAGAAAAAACAGAATATATCCGCCGGAAGAGGCAGATGACTGAAGAGAAGAAAGATCGTGCGGACAGCAGGGATCCCTCAGAAAAAGAGCTGGGAAAGGACACCGACGGGAATCCCCCGGAAAAAGAGCGGGGAAAGGACACCGACGGGAATTTCTCGGAAAAAGAGCTGGGAAAGGACACCGGTGAGAATTCCTCAGAAACAGAGCGGGGAAAGGACACCAGCGGAAAACCTTCTGAAAAAAGACCGGAAGAAGAAAACAGTGGCTGGGACAGAAAAAAGGCCCGGGAGATGGAACGCAGCTATTGGGGAGGCGAGCCGGTGGAGGAGCCTTTTGAGCAGAGAGACGAAGAGGCAGAGGGGACGCTTCCGAAAGAAAGAAAACGGCATCCCTTCCGCGACTTTCTGCGGCATATGTCCAACAGGATCACCAGGGATCACGTCAGTGCCTATGCAGCTCAGTCCACCTTTTTCCTGATGCTGTCCTTTATTCCTTTTGTCCTGCTTCTGCTGCAGCTGGTGCCTTTTGTGCCTTTGACAGAATCCCAGATGACCAGCGGCATTGTGTCTGCTGTGCCGGAGGAATTTCAGGGAACCCTCCGGCTGGTGATCTCCCAGCTGTCTCAGAAATCCATTGCGGTATTTTCTGTATCCGCCATCATCATGCTCTGGTCTGCCGGCAAGGCCATACATTCCCTGACAGCGGGATTGAATGTGATCAACAGGATCAAACGGAAGGGCTTTCTGTTCAACCGCATGCGGGCCATGTTTTATACGGTGATCCTGATCCTGGTCATTATCCTGACACTGGTGGTGATGGTCTTTGGCAAACCCATTCAGCAGGAGATGATCGCCAGCTTCCCCAGTGTATCCGCCTACACGGGTATCATTCTGGACTGGGGTTCCGTCATCATGCTGTTTGTTCTGGTGGCGGCTTTTTCCCTGCTGTACAGCTTTGTTTCCAATAAATTCCTGAAGATCTGGGAACAGCTGATCGGTGCCTTTTTCGCAGCTGTCAGCTGGGAGGTGCTGGCCCTGCTGTTTTCCTGGCTGATCAATCTGGTGCCGGGCTTTTCCAATATGTACGGCAGCCTGACCATGGTCCTCATGATCATGATCTGGATGTACTGGGGCCTGTTCCTGTTCTTCCTGGGTGCGGAACTGAATCATTATCTGTGGCTGCGGAATCTTTCTGAAAGACAGAAGCGGCAGCTCTATTCCCTGTGGCGCAGGTTCACGGGCATGATCCCTGTGGAAATGATGGCAGGGCTGGTTACCGGCGGCCGGAAAAAGCAGGCGTCTCCTGATCCGGAGTCAGAAGCCGGTACGGGGGACGGAACTGACAGAGAAGAGGACTAATCTGACCGGGAAGAGGTAAAGTCTGCGGTTGACAGAGACAAACGAAGCTTATAAAATGGTACAGGGTTTACAGAACCTTGTGTTGAAGATCAGAGGCATAGTGCCTCAGAGATAAAAGGAGTCAGAGGAGATTATTATGAGCGAGATCGGAATCAGAGAAAAACTGGACGCCATTGTCAGTGACACACTGGACCGCCTGAAGGAAGCTGCTTCCCTGGATTCCCTCAATGAAGTCAGAGTCAATATCCTTGGAAAAAAGGGACAGCTGACCTCTGTCATGAAGGGAATGCGTGATGTGGCACCGGAGGACCGTCCCAAGGTGGGCCAGCTGGTAAATGACGCCAGAAACAGCATTGAACAGAAGATGGAAGAGGTGAAGAAGCGCCTGGAGGCAGAGCATCTGGAGCGCAAGCTGGCAAAGGAGGTCATTGATGTTACCCTGCCGGCAAAGAAATCCGCCGTAGGCCATCGTCATCCCAATACCATCGCCCTGGAAGAGGTGGAGCGGATCTTCATCGGCATGGGCTATGAAGTAGTGGAAGGTCCTGAGGTAGAGTATGACCTCTACAACTTCGAAAAGCTGAACATCCCTGCCAATCACCCAGCCAAGGATGAGCAGGATACCTTCTATGTAACAAAGGATATCGTCCTTCGTACCCAGACTTCTCCCTGTCAGGCCAGAGTCATGGAGCAGGGCAAGCTGCCGATCCGTATGCTTTCTCCGGGACGTGTCTTCCGTTCCGACGAGGTGGACGCCACCCATTCTCCTTCCTTCCATCAGGTAGAGGGACTGGTAGTGGACAAGCATATCACTTTCGCGGATCTGAAGGGTACTCTGGAGCAGTTTGCCAAGGAGCTGTTCGGTGAGGACACAAAGACCAAGTTCCGTCCCCATCATTTCCCATTTACAGAGCCCAGCGCCGAGATGGATGTCAGCTGCTTCAAGTGCGGCGGCAAGGGCTGCCGTTTCTGCAAGGGAGAAGGCTGGATCGAGATCCTGGGCTGTGGCATGGTGCATCCCCATGTATTTGAGATGTGCGGCATTGACCCGGAAGAGTACACCGGCTTCGCTTTCGGTGTTGGTCTGGAGCGTATCGCCCTGCTGAAGTATGAGATCGATGACATGCGTCTGCTTTATGAGAATGATTACAGATTCCTGAAGCAGTTCTGATTTCGGAGGATAGGAGAGAACAATGAATACATCACTTTCATGGCTGAAAACATATGTGCCTGAACTGAATGTGGGGGCGCAGGAATATACAGACGCCATGACCTTGACCGGAACAAAGGTAGAAGGCTACAGCAGGCTGGACGCAAATCTGGACAAGATCGTGGTTGGACAGATCACAAAGATCGAAAGACACCCGGATGCTGACAAACTGATCATCTGTCAGGTCAATGTGGGTACAGAAGAGATCCAGATCGTGACCGGTGCTCCCAATGTAAAAGAAGGAGATAAGGTTCCGGTGGTCCTGGATGGCGGCAGTGTGGCCGGTGATCATGACGGACATCTTTCCGACAAGGGCGTAAAGATCAAAAAAGGCAAGCTGAGAGGCATCGAATCCTATGGCATGATGTGCTCCATCGAGGAGCTGGGTTCCAGCAGGGATTTCTATCCGGAAGCGCCTGAGTACGGCATCTATATTTTCCCGGAAGACGCAGAGGTAGGTGCCGACGCAGTGGAACTGCTGGGCCTGCACGATGTGGTTTTTGAATATGAGATCACATCCAACCGTGTGGATTGCTACAGTGTACTGGGTATCGCCAGAGAAGCTGCTGCAACCTTCCGCAAGCCCTTCTGCCCGCCGGTGGTAAAAGAGACCGGAAATGATGAGAAGGCATCTGATTACATCAGTGTGGAGGTGCAGGATACAGATCTTTGTCCCAGATACTGCGCAAGAGTGGTAAAAAATGTCAAGATCGGTCCCTCTCCCCAGTGGATGCAGCGGGCTCTGGCTTCCAGCGGCATCCGTCCCATCAACAATCTGGTGGATATCACAAACTATGTCATGGAAGAGTACGGTCAGCCCATGCACGCCTATGATCTGGATACCATCGCCGGAAACAAGATCATTGTACGCCGGGCAGAGGATGGCGAGAAGTTCGTGACACTGGATGGTCAGGAGCGTCAGATGGACAAGGATGTCCTGATGATCTGCGATTCGGAAAAGGCAGTAGGCCTGGCAGGTATCATGGGCGGCGAAAATTCCATGATCACAGATTCCGTAAAGACAGTGCTTTTCGAAGCTGCCAACTTTGACGGCACCAACATTCGTCTTTCTGCCAAGCGCATCGGCCTTCGTACCGATGCTTCCGGCAAATTTGAAAAGGGTCTGGACCCCAACAATGCAAAAGAGGCCATTGACCGGGCCTGCCAGCTGATGGAAGAGCTGGGCGCCGGTGAGGTAGTAGGCGGTATCGTTGACTGCTATCCCGAAAAGAGAGAGCCCGTCAGTGTTCCCTTTGAGCCGGACAAGATCAATGACCTTCTGGGTACAGAGCTTTCCGAAGAGGAGATGCTGGGCTATCTGAAACTGGTGGAACTGGTGCCGGACCCCGAGACAGGAAACTTTGTGGTACCTACCTTCCGTCAGGATGTACTGCGCACGGCAGATATCGCGGAAGAGGTTGCCCGCTTCTTCGGCTATGACAATATCCCCACCACCCTTCCCAGCGGTCAGGCTACTGCCGGCGGTCTGAATTTCAAGCTCCGCATGGAAGCAAAGGCAAGGGATGTTGCGGAATATTGTGGATTCTCTCAGGGATATTGCTATTCCTTCGAGAGCCCCAAGGTATTTGACAAGCTGCTGATCCCCGAGGACAGTGAACTGCGCAAGGCCATTGTCATCAGCAATCCTCTGGGTGAGGACTTCTCCATCATGAGAACCCTTTCCCTGAACGGCATGCTGACCTCTCTGGCCACCAACTTCAACAGAAGAAACAAGGATGTCAGACTGTATGAGCTGGGAAATATTTACCTGCCCAAGAGCCTGCCTCTGACAGAGCTGCCGGAGGAGCGCATGCAGTTTACTCTGGGTATGTACGGACAGGGCGACTTCTTTGAGATGAAGGGCGTTGTAGAAGAATTCCTGGATCAGGCTGGCATGCACAAGCGTCCGGACTATGACGGGGATGCCCATATTCCTTTCCTGCATCCGGGACGTCAGGCAAAGGTTTCCTATGAAGGCAGAGAGATCGCATATCTGGGAGAGGTCCATCCCACAGTAGCTGCTGCTTACGGCATGAAGGGCCGGGCTTACATTGCAGTCATTGATATGCCGGAGATCGTTGCACTGGCTACCTTCGACAGAAAGTACGAAGGCATTGCCCGGTTCCCGGCTGTGACCCGTGACCTGTCTATGGTGGTACCCACAGACATCCGGGCAGCAGAGATTGAAAAGATGATCCTGCAGCGGGGCGGCAAGATCCTGGAGGATCTGAAACTTTTCGATATCTATGAAGGCGATCAGGTAGCAGATGGACACAAGTCCATGGCATATTCTCTGGTATTCCGCTCCAAAGAGAAGACACTGGAAGAGCAGGAGATCGGCGCAGCCATGAAGAAGATCCTGAACGGCCTGTCCGGCATGGGCATTGAACTGAGACAGTAAGAAATAGAAACTTCCCACATCATAGTTTTTTTACAGAACGTTAATTACCGAGGAGCGAAAATATCTTTTCGGAGCCTTAGAAAATGTCTCCGAAAAGACATTTTCGCTCCCGACCCAGAGAGGCTGGGAAAAACTCTGATGTTCCGCCACCCCGGAGCCTGTTTTGAGAAGGAGCCGCGGGGCGGAGGAGAGATGGTGGAAAACATTTTGCGGAGAAATGACCGAAAACAGACGGAGGCCGGGCATCGCGATACAGACGATTCCCGGTCTCGGTTTATACAGGAGAACAAAGTTGAAGACGAAAGATTTTTATTATGATCTGCCGGAAGAACTGATCGCACAGGATCCCCTGGAGGATCGCAGCGCATCACGGCTGCTGCAGCTGGACAGGACCAGCGGTGAGATCCGCCATGGCAGCTTCCGGGATATCCTGCAGATCCTGCGGGAAGGTGACTGTCTGGTGATCAATGATACCCGGGTCATTCCGGCCAGACTGTACGGACAGAAAAAAGACACCGGCGGGGCTGTGGAGGTACTGCTCCTGAAGCGAAAGGAGGACGGAGTCTGGGAGACACTGGTCCGTCCCGGAAAGAAATGCCGTCCGGGAGCTGTGCTTTCCTTCGGGGATGGTCTGCTGGAGGGCACTGTGCTGGAAGTGGTGGAGGATGGGAACCGTCTGATCCGTTTCAGGTATGAGGGCATTTTTGAAGAGATCCTGGATCAGCTCGGCGAGATGCCTCTGCCGCCCTATATCCATCATAAACTGAAGGACAAGAACCGCTATCAGACGGTCTACGCAAAGCAGGAGGGTTCTGCTGCCGCGCCCACGGCAGGTCTGCATTTCACAAAGGAACTGCTGGAGCAGGTGCGGGCCATGGGCGTGAAGATCGTGCCGGTGACCCTGCATGTGGGGCTTGGAACCTTCCGGCCGGTGAAGGCAGAGGAGATCACGGATCATCATATGCATTCCGAACTCTGTATTGTGGAGCCGGAGGCAGCAAAGACCATCAATGAAACCAAACAGAGGGGCGGCCGGGTGATCGCCGTAGGTACCACCAGCTGCCGGACCCTGGAATCCATGACAGATGAAAATGGCATTCTGCAGGCGGGCAGCCGCTGGACGGATATCTTTATCTATCCGGGGTATCATTTCCGCATGCTGGATGGCCTGATCACAAATTTCCATCTGCCGGAGTCTACCCTGCTGATGCTGGTGTCAGCATTTGCGGACAGAGAACATGTGCTGGCTGCCTATGAAGAAGCCGTGAAAGAGCGCTACAGATTTTTCAGCTTCGGAGATGCCATGATCCTGGTATAGCGGACAATTTGGTTTACAGCATATAGCATCCTTGCGAATTCCGGAAAAATGGAGTACCATGTGGAAGAAATGAAAGAGAAAGGAGAGCCGGCTGGACCGGCGAGAGGAAAAATGACAAATAAAGTGACAGATTCCATTATTTATATCGGCGTAAACGATCATGATGTTGATCTTTTTGAAGGACAGTATGTGGTGCCCAACGGCATGGCTTATAATTCCTATGTGATCATGGATGAAAAGATCGCAGTCATGGATACTGTAGATGTGAAGAAGGCAGACGAATGGCTGGCAAATCTGGAGGAAGCGCTGCAGGGCCGCAAGCCGGATTATCTGGTAGTGCAGCATATGGAGCCGGACCACGCAGGTTCCATCCAGGCCTTTGTGGAGAAATATCCGGAGACTGCAGTAGTAGGAAATAAGAAGACATTTACTTACATGTTCCAGTTCTTCCCGGGTATGACCCTTTCCGAGCAGGTGGAAGTCAAGAGTGGCGAGACTCTTTCTCTGGGCGCCCACACCCTGACCTTTGTATTTGCACCCATGGTGCATTGGCCGGAAGTCATGATGACCTATGAGTCTTCCGAAAAGATCTTGTTTGCAGCAGACGGCTTCGGCAAGTTCGGCGCTCTGGATGTGGAAGAAGACTGGGCATGCGAAGCCAGAAGATATTATATCGGCATCGTCGGCAAGTATGGCAAGCAGGTACAGGCTGTCCTGAAGGCAGCTGCAGGTCTGGACATTGCTGTGATCTGTCCCCTGCATGGTCCTGTGCTGACAGAAAACCTGGGCTACTATATCAATCTCTATGACATCTGGTCCTCCTATCGTCCGGAAGGACAGGGCGTCTGCGTATTCTACACTTCCGTATATGGCAATACCAAAAAGGCAGCAGAGCTGCTGGCTGAGAAGCTGAAGGCTGCAGGGGTTCCCAAGGTCGTATGTGAGGACCTGGCCCGTTCCGATATGGCGGAAAATGTAGAGGACGCCTTCCGCTATGACACCACGGTACTGGCTACCACCACTTACAATGGCGGAATCTTCCCCTTCATGCAGACCTTCATTGAGCATCTGACAGAGAGAGATTTCCAGAACCGCCGGGTGGCCTTCATGGAGAACGGTACCTGGGCAGCTACTGCAGGCAAGGTCATGAAGGGTATGTTTGAGAAATCAAAGAATATCACCTTTGCAGAGAATACAGTTACTATCAAGTCTGCTCTGAATGAGACTTCCATGGCTGCTATCGATGCACTGGCTGAGGAGCTGGCAGCAGCCTATAAGTAAGCAGCTGAAACTTTCTGCATCGGGAATTATCTGCAGAATGCTGACTGCGGAGGAGCGAAAACATCCTTTCGGGACTATAGGAAATGTTTCTGAAAGTCTTTTTCCTTCACGGCGTGTTAAAAACTATGGTTTGAGGCAATCATCTCCGGGATCTGACCCTGAAGAAATCGTCCCGTACAGTAGGAGAAAATATTTTCCGCGCTCCGGCGGAAACCGCTCCACATAAAGAAAAACAAGAAGAGTCCCCTGCGGCATATCTGTGCCGGGGGCTCTTTTTTTCAGGGTACAGAACGAAGAAACTGATGAAAAAGGGGCATGGCAAAGCTATGCATTGCGACGAGTCCAGCATGCTGGATCTGCAGATCTGGAAACTGATGAAAAGGGGGCATGGCAAAGCTTTGCACACTTTTTCCGGGTCTCGCCGGGCTAACAAAAATGGGCACAATAATGCGGAAGTGTGAAGCACGAAGTCGGGCGCCTGTATCATAACATGTGATGTAGTGGGAAGTGACATGGAGCAAGGAACGAATCGTTATAAAATTAACAATAAAATATCAAAATAGACAATAAAGAAGGGTGTTTCAAGGGAAAAATTCTGCGATTTTACAGCGGTTGGACAAGTGCTTATTAAGTCATGGTCAAATAACTGTGAGATAGAGGTAAAAACATGAGCATAACATGGTAATGATAGGTAACATAAAGATTGTAAATGTAACAAATATCACACAAACATGGTAGAAATAAAAAAATCCAGTGAAAAACACAGGAAAATCCATGAAAAAAGGGATTGATAATTATTTGACAACTAATTCACAATGTAGTATAGTGACACTCAGAGAAGAGACTCCGGATGATCATAAACAGGAAAGACCATACCTGGCTCGTCGGAGGAGCTTGCAGCAACGGTAATGATGATGGAGGTAAGAACATGGATTTTACACTGGACAAGAAACATGAGATGGCGAGAAACCTGTTCCGGGAATTTGCCGAAACAGAGGTAAAACCGCTGGCACAGGATCTGGACGAGACAGAAGCATTTCCTTATGAAACTGTGAAGAAGATGGCACAGTACGGTTTCCTTGGCCTGCCGATCCCCAGAGAGTACGGAGGACAGGGCTGCGACATTCTGACCTATGCTATGTGTGTGGAAGAACTGGCAAAGGTTTGCGCAACTACAGCGGTTATCGTTTCCGCACATACCTCCCTTTGCATGGATCCTATCCTGACTTATGGCACAGAGGCTCAGAAGCAGAAATTCCTGGTACCCCTGGCAAAGGGTGAGAAGCTGGGTGCCTTCGGTCTGACAGAGCCCGGCGCAGGTACAGATGCTCAGGGCCAGACTACCAAGGCTGTCCTGGATGGTGATGAGTGGGTACTGGATGGCACTAAGTGCTTTATTACCAATGGTGAGGTTGCTGACATCTATATCGTGATCGCAGTAACCGGTATGATCGAGAAAAATGGCAAGAAGAAGAAAGAGATCTCTGCCTTTATCGTAGAGAAGGGAACGCCCGGCTTTACTTTCGGTACCAAGGAGCACAAGATGGGTATCCGCGGTTCCGCTACTTATGAGCTGATCTTCAGCAACTGCCGCATTCCCAAGGAAAATATGCTGGGTATGAAGGGCAAGGGCTTCTCCATCGCTCTGCATACACTGGACGGCGGCCGTATCGGTATCGCATCTCAGGCACTGGGTATCGCTGAGGGTGCCCTGGAACGTACCGTATCCTATGTAAAAGAAAGAAAGCAGTTCGGCATGACCCTGGGTTCCTTCCAGAATACCCAGTTCCAGCTGGCAGATATGGCTACCAGAGCGCAGGCAGCTCAGATGATGGTTTATCGCGCAGCCCTGGCAAAGCAGACACAGAAGAGCTATGGCGTGGAAGCATCCATGGCAAAACTGTACGCCGCAGAAGCTGCAATGGATATCACCACCAAGGCAGTGCAGCTGCATGGCGGTTACGGATACATTCGTGAGTATGAGATCGAGCGTATGATGCGTGACGCAAAGATCACAGAGATCTATGAGGGAACATCTGAAGTGCAGCGTATGGTCATTTCCGCTGATTTACTGAAATAACAGGAGGGCAAAAACCGTGATGAGAATAGTTGTTTGTATTAAGCAGGTGCCCGATACAAAGGGTGGTGTAGCATTTAATCCGGATGGTACCTTGAACAGAGCAGCCATGCTGGCCATCATGAATCCGGATGACAAGGCAGGTCTGGAGGCAGCGCTTCGCCTGAAGGACCAGTACGGCGCAGAGGTTACCGTTCTGACCATGGGCCTTCCCAAGGCAACAGATGTGCTCCGTGAGGCACTGGCTATGGGCGCTGATAAGGCCATCCTGGTTACCGACCGTGTACTCGGCGGCGCAGATACCTGGGCTACTTCCCAGACACTGGCAGGTGCGATCCGAAATCTCAAGTATGATCTGATCATTACAGGCCGTCAGGCTATCGATGGTGATACCGCACAGGTTGGTCCCCAGATCTCCGAACATCTGGATCTGCCGGTCATCTCCTATGCGCAGAATATTGAGATCGATGGTGACTATGTGATCGTACAGCGTCAGTATGATGACAGATATCATGTAGTAAAGGCAAAGATGCCCTGCCTGATCACTGCTCTGGCAGAGCTGAATACCCCCAGATATATGACACCGGCAGGCATCTGGGATGCATGCGATGCAGAGATCACAACCTGGGGCAGAGACTTCCTGGTAGATGTAGAGGATTGCAATATCGGTCTGAACGGTTCTCCCACGAAGATCGCCAGAGCATCTGACAAGGTCAGAAAGGGTGCCGGTGAGGTAGTCAATCTGGATCCGGAAGAAGCAGCTGCATATATTGCTGAGAAACTGGAAGCTAAGCACATCATTTAAGTAAGGGCGGTGAATGGAATGAATTTAGAAGAATATAAAGGCGTATACGTCTTCGCACAGCAGGTAGACAATAAACTGGGAAGTATCGCATTTGAGCTGGTGAGTGAGGCTACCAGACTGGCAGCCCCCCTGGGCACACAGGTAACAGCAGTTGTTATCGGTCAGGATATCGAGCCCCTGGCAGACGAGCTGGCTGAGTACGGCGCAGACAGAGTCATTCTGATCGACGATCCGGAACTGAAGGACTACAGAACCGAACCTTATACCCATGCCCTGGCTTCCATGATCAATGAGTTCAAGCCGGAGATCCTTCTGGTAGGCGCAACTGCCATCGGACGTGATCTGGGCCCCAGAGTTTCCGCTCGTGTAGCTACAGGTCTGACCGCAGACTGTACGCTGTTGGAGATCGGTGACTTCCCCATCAAGCCTACTCCCAGCAGACCCACCAAGCACAATCAGCTGCTGATGACCCGTCCTGCTTTCGGCGGCAATACCATTGCCACCATCGCCTGCCCGGACAATCGTCCCCAGATGGCCACAGTACGTCCCGGCGTTATGCAGAAGGTAGAGCCCATGCCAGGCAGAAAAGCTGAGATCATCCGTTACAATCCCGGCTTCACACCGGATCATAAGTATGTGGAGATCCTTGAGATCGTGAAAGCTGTCAATGAGACAGTGGATATCATGGATGCAAAGATCCTGGTTTCCGGCGGCCGTGGTGTCGGCTCTCCCGAAAATTTCAAGATCCTGCATGAACTGGCAGAGGCCATCGGCGGCGAAGTCAGCTGCTCCCGTGCAGTTGTAGATGCAGGCTGGAAGCCCAAAGATCTGCAGGTAGGACAGACCGGCAAGACTGTACGTCCCAATGTATATTTTGCCATCGGTATCTCCGGCGCCATCCAGCATGTGGCAGGTATGGAAGAGTCCGATCTGATCATCGCCATCAACAAGGATGAGGGTGCTCCTATCTTTGAGATCGCGGACATCGGTATCGTGGGCGACCTGAACAAGATCGTTCCCAAACTGACAGAGATGGTAAAGAAGGCAAAGGCTGACAAGGCCAACTAAGCCTGAAAAAAGAATATCTGAGCAGGAAAAAACGGGCTGTCGCAGAACATGCGGCAGCCCGTTCCTGTTACTTCAGGTGCAGGTTAATCAGTCGGATGCCGATGCTTTCCTGCAGTAAGATACAGCAGCCCGGGCAGCACAGACAATACGACGACCATAGCCAGCAAAGTACCCCGGCAGAGCAGGATTCCCAGCTGAGCGATCAGCTGATTGACACAGAAAAGACTGAGCAGAAAACCTGCCATGGACAGGATCAGCCCTGAGGTAAAAATGGATATGGCGGAAAGAGTAATGCTTTTTTTCAATGCAGCGGAAGCGCCCAGCTCCGGCAAAGTTTCCCGGAATCTGGCTGTGATCAGAATGGCATAGTCCACAGTAGAGCCGAGGAGGATGGAGCTGACGATCAGATAGCCGATATAGAAAAGATGGCTTCCGGTGAGATAAGAGATCGCCATACAGATCCAGATGGCCCCCTCGATGGACAGCGTCAGGATAACAGGCAGCAGCAGGCTGCGGAAGGACAGCAGCAGGACAAGGAAGATGGCAGCCACAGCGACCAGATTTACCTTGATACTGTCGGCAGAGATCACCGTTTTCAGATCGTAAACAGAGGCACTGTTGCCGGCCAGCATAGCCGTCTCTCCGTAATACCTGCCTGCGGCAGCTTTAATCCGTTCAATGAGAGCAAAGGTCTCTTCGCTTTCGTTATTGGCATCATATTTGAGGACAATACGGCTGTAATGCTCTGAATGGAAGAGTGAGGTGACAGCCTCCGGCATCATTTCCTCCGGCACAGAGGTTCCGGCAATGGAGACATAGGACAGGATGGACGCCAGATCGTCTTCCTGCTCCAGTTCCTTCACCAGCCGGTATTCTTTCTGTGTGTCGCCTTTTGGTACCATGAGTACCATGGTGTTGGACAGACCGAAGACCTCTTCTATCTTTTCTGCTTCCAGGGAAACCGTATGATCAGCCTTGTACAGGCGGGACATGCCGTAGTAATAGCTGTTGTTTGTCTGCATGATCCAGGCAGGGATCAACAGGACCAGAAAAAGCAATGTGGCAGGAATACGGATCTTCTGACTGATGGCGGCAATAGGGCCGGCAGAATGAAAGACAGCCTTGTGCCGGGTCTTTGCGATCAGGGGATCCAGCAGCAGAATGATACAGGGCAGAATGGTAAAGGTACAGAGCAGACTCAGGGCAATGCCCTTGGACATGACCAGTCCCATATCAGAGCCAATGCGGTAGCGCATGAAGAGCAGGGCCAGAAAGCCGATCACAGTGGTCAGAGAACTGGACAGGATGGAGGTCAGGGAGGAGACGCATGCCTCCGCCATGGCATCCTCATTGGAATGTCCGGCTTCTGTGTATTCGCGGTAGCGGTGGAGCAGGAAAATAGAGTAATCTACCGAAACTCCCATCTGCAGCACGCTGGAGGCAGTTCTTGTAACGGCGGAGATGGTGCCGAATATGATATTGGTGCCTGAATTCAGGATAATGGCGATCCCCAGACAGAGCAGGAGCAGCAGAGGCTCCAGAAATGAATCCAGAGTCAGCATCAGCAGGATCAGACCGAAGATGATGACAATGGTCACGACCCGGGTGATCTCGCTGTTGCTGGTAGCCTGCGCTACCTTGGTATTCACAAAATTGCCGGAAAAAGCAGTCTCGTAATCTGTCAGGGCGCGGATTTCATCCAGTACAGCGGAGGTTGCTTCTTCATGAATGGTCAGCGTATACAGGGCATGGCCGTCCCTGTAATATGTGGACAGCAGAGAATCCGGCAGCATTTCCAGAGGAAAGGAAGAGGGAAGACTGCTGCCGATCCAGGAAACATCCGTGACATAGGTTACTGCAGCGATCTTTTGCGCCAGAGCAGTGGTCTCCGAAAGGGGAATACCACTGACCATGAGGGAACAGTTGCTGATCTCCCCGTCGAATTCCTGCTGCATGGTCTCCAGGGCGATGGTGGAATCGGAATCCTGCGGAAGGTAGGAAGTCAGGTCGGAGTTGACCTGCACAAAACGTCCCAGCCAGGCGCAGAGAGCGATCAGCAGAACAAAAATGAGCGTCACCATTTTCCTGTGTCGAAGAATGGATCGGAAAAAACGTTCTTTCATGGTGTGATTCATAGGACCTCCGGTGCAATGCAAGGCTTTGGATGAACAGCAGATGATGTGTAGGACTATAAACATGCAGGATATCTTTGAGGGGAATGATCCGGGCTGCTGTACGAAACATTGCTGTACAGGACAGATTATAACATGAACCTGGCAGATATCCTATAAAAAACCTCCATGCCGCGCTTCCTGCGACTCCACATTTTATGATACGCAGTTGGAATTGCTTCGCTGCAAGCAGCAGCTCTGCATAAGTTCGAAGACGAAAATCAATAGATTTCCTGTCTCGCTTATCCCACAATTCCACCAACGAAAATTGTGTACTCTATGGGGCCCCTTCCTCAATCGCACACAATTTTTGTTGGTTCGCCATAGTCTGAAAACGTTCGAATTTACACGCCGAATAAATGCCTGACGCCGATTTTAAAAGCAGCTTTGCATAAGTTTGAAGTCAGAATGCAGGAGATCTTCTGCTTTCCTTATTCTGTCAGACTGAAAAATCCGTGCTTTGCGGGGGCAGGAGATACAGCGGGATGAATAGCGGGCGGATCAGGCTTGCATAATCTGTCTGCGGTAGATATCATAGATGGAGAAAAAGACAGCCCGACTGCAAAGAGGGAAATGATTCGGCGGCACATGCCTGCTGCAAAGGAAGAGGACAGACAGTGGAAAAATGCAGAAGATCCGACAACAGAAAAACTGCGGCTGTGGGCCGATTCGGGAGGTTTCCGCTTCGATGTCTGCTGAGGCTGACTGTGGCCCTTCTGTCGATGTTTTTGCTGCTGTCATTGAGAGTTGCAGAATGCCGGGCAGAGGAAGGAGCGGAAACGGAGATCCTTGTGGGAATCCGTGGATCCTATCTGACTGACTGGCAGACCGCGCTGGATCAAATGAATGCGATCCGCAGGGAAGCCTGTGAGGAGGGGGATGTACCGGATCCCAGGGATCCTACCCGCATGCTGACAGCAGAAGAGTATGTGCCCTTACAATGGTCGGCAGAGCTGGAAGCGGTAGCCAGGGTGCGGGCAGCGGAGGCAGCCATTACGCTGGAGCATGCCCGCTGCAATGGAAGTGATATTTTCTCGGTGCTTTCGGAGGGCATCGGCGCGGATGCGGAAAATCTTTCCTGGAATCAGGATAAGAATGCTATCCTCAGCGGGATCGATCAGTGGTATGAGGAAAAGGCGGACTGGCTAAGCCGGAATGGGGATGCGGAGACAGGACATTATGAATTGCTGGTGGACCCGGACTATGTCTGCGTGGGACTGGCAGATTTTTATACGGAAGAAGATGTGGCATATCGTTCTACCCTGGCCGGGGAATTCGGCAGAACAGCAACAGAAAATACTGCATTCGGAGAAGAAGCGGCAGATGTTGTGGCACAGGTGGAGGTCAGCAGCGCCAATATTTCCGGCTGGGGTCTGGAGCTGACAGCTGCAGATCAGATCACCCAGGGACAGACGCAGCAGCTGAAGCTGGCAGCGGAGGTGAAACCTGCGGATCCTGTGAGCAAGGCAGTTCCTCTGGAGGTGCTCTCCGACATACAATATGTCTCTTCAGACCCTTCCCTCGCTTCTATAGAGGACGATATGGTTACGGGTCGGGAGAAAGGTGAGGTTACCATCAGTGCCTGCACAGGAGAAACAGTGGTGATTTCAGAAATCTTTGAAGTGGATCATGCGCATGACCTTGTATACGGAGCACCGGATGTAAACGGTCTGGTCACCGGTACTTGTGCTTCCTGCGGAAAAATGTACAGTTATTCCGTTCCCTCAGACTTCCTGCTATACTGGGGAGCGGACCGGGATGGCAGTTTCGAAGAAGAAGGAGCGGGTCTGCTGGAGGAAGGCGGTTCTTACTATGTCTGGCTCTGCCGGGCAGATGGGGATGCCGGACACGATAGCATTGCAGTCACATCTTCCAATCCGACAGTAGCGGAGCCGGAGGATGCCTGCATACATTACCGGGCCTCTGTGACCGGCGGAGATGTCTATCGGCTGCAGCTGGGAAAGGCGGGAATCGCGGCCCTCAGCTTTACACCGGAAGAAAATCCTGCTGCAGCGCAGACCTTTTATCTGCGGGTAGGCGGTTCGGGCAGCATCTCTCTGTCAGATACAGAGGTCGTACTGGACCAGGATTCCTATGTGTATACAGGTGGCGCCTGCCTGCCGGAGGTCATGGTGACCAGCGAGGGTACCCTGCTGGAGGATGGCGTGGATTATCATTTCTTCTATGAGAACAATACAGATGCCGGTACAGCTTCCGTGACGATCGAGGGGAATGGCCTGTTTACAGGTACTGTGAGCAAGGCGTTTACCATTTCTCCCATCTCCATAGAGCAGGGATCTCTGCAGCTGTCAGGGAACAGTTACGGAGCAGACGGAGGTTCCCTGAAGCCCGCTGTAAAGGTCAGAGTGGGCGTCCGGGATCTGACGGAAGGTGAGGATTTCAGAGTCATTTATTGCAGAAGCATTCAGCAGGGGAAGGTCAGAGTGACCGTGGAAGGTATCGGCAATTATAGCGGTATTTTATCGGCGGAGCTTGAGATGCAGCCGGAGGATATCCGGCTGTCCGATTTGTTTGCCGGAATGCTGTGAGGCAGACTGCAGCAATGGACGGTCTTTTTCTGCAGGAATGCATATGATCAGCGAACTGTCTGCCTTTTTGCAGGGTATGAAAGGAACAGAACCTCAGCAAAACAAAAGTCCTCTCGGGTTATGACGGCGGGGCATGTAATCGCAGACTTGCAAGGAAGTTTACATCGAGGACGGTTTCACAGGAAACGCCTTCTGTAGAAAAATAACAGGCAGGTAGGAAGCCTGCCGTGACAGAAAGGAATCGTATGATCAAGCGGGAAGATATGCTGGAACTGACCCGGCGGATGACGGTGAAAAGAACCCATCTGACCAGGGTGGCCGGCTGTTATGTAGATGAGGACGGAGATTTTGACGGTAGTTTCAATACAGCTTTTGGAAATCTCTCTGTCCGGGAAAAAGAGCAGCAGCTGGCCATCGCCAGGGCCATTCCCTTTGCGGCCACCAATGATGCCCTGCGGGAAATTCCTTTTCCCGGCTCCGGCAAAGAAGCCCGGGAAATGTGGCAGCTGCTGATGGGTCTGCGGGAATGCGGCCTGAAAAATGATGCAGTGCTGGACATCTTTTATGATAAGATCATGGAGATCTGGCATCCGGGATATCCTTACTCCGTTCATATGTTTCACGGTGTCTATGATATTCCAAGAAAGGCAGGAGACAAGAGCTGGCTGGGAGAATCCGAAGCGGTCTATGCTTACCTGATCTGCGCCCTCTGTCCACTGGAAGGGGAATATGAACCGGGCAGTCCCGTGCAGGGCTTTCTGTTTCCGGCCTATGCGGATCAGTGCGCGGATCTGGATCATGTGGATCTTTTCCGCAGGGACCCGGGGCAGACGGTGCTGGCAGAATTGCTCTGTCTGGAGCAGGATAGCAAAGGGAATTTCAGGAAAGTAGAGAGAATATGAGCACAGAGCAACAGAAGAAAAACATCAGACTGGTCATTACAGATATAGACGGCACCCTGGTGCCGGCAGGCAGCGGAGATCTGAATCCGGCCTATTTTGAAGTGATCCGGCAGCTGACGGACCGGGGTATTGCAGTGGCTGTGGCCAGCGGCCGGCATGCAGTCAGTGTAAGAAAGGTTTTTGCGCCGGTGCTGGACCGGGTCTGGATCGTATCCCAGAACGGCGCTGTCATTGAGAAAAACGGCAGCTCCCGGGTGCTGAAGCCCATTCCTGCTGAGTGGATCAGGGAATTCTGGCAGGATCTTTCCAGCTATCCTGAGGTGGAAGGGATCCTGGATTCTGCAGAGAGGACCTATGCTCCCTTCGGCGATACAGAGATGTATCGGATCGTTACAGAGGAGTATGGCTTCAATACAGTGGCCACCGGCGGCTGGGCGCAGATACCTGAGGACGTGTTCAGCATGACCACGGTCTATCATCCCAGGGACTGTGAAGCATTCTGCAAAAAGGAGCTGGTGGAGAAATGGAAAGGGCGTCTGGAGATCTTTGCCACAGGACAGATCTGGGCGGATTGCGTCATGCCCGGCATCAGCAAGGGCCTGGCTCTGGAACAGATCTGCCGGGAAGAAGGTATCGATCCGGAGTGTACCGCAGCTTTTGGCGACAATATGAATGATATTCCCATGATCGAGGCAGCCGGCATCGGCTATGCCGTGGATACAGCCAGAGTTGAGGTCCGGCAGGCAGCAGACCGGGTGATCCCGGGCTACAGGGAAGACGGCGTGCTGGAGGAATTGCGTAAATTTCTGGCAGAAGCTTCCGACTGCGCGCATTTTCAATGACATGCCTCTTTTGCGAAAGACTGAATTCTGATATAATGCCGATATGGAGGCTTTTCCTGCGAGATCGGAGGCCGAAACTTTATTTATAGTTCAAGTCTGAAGATTTGTTCCTATGCTGGGAAGAGGAAGAACTGTTAGGGATTTATTCCTGTGCTGGGAAGAGGAAGAACTGTTAGGGATAGCAACTGCAGTGATATCAAGCTGAAACTGATTGTGTAGAGAAGAAAGATCGGAGAAACATTATGAAGGGAATTATTCTGGCAGCAGGCAAGGGAACAAGACTGTATCCCGCCACAGTACCCTGCTGCAAGCCACTGGTAACTGTATATGACAAGCCCCTGATCTATTATCCCATGGCCCTGATGATCATGGCCGGCATCAAGGATATTCAGATCATTGTCCCCCCGGGAGACATGGAGCCTTTCATCCGTCTCTTTGATGATGGAGAGGCTCTTGGCCTCAATATCACTTACAAGGAGCAGAAGGTGCAGAGGGGTATTGCAGATGCTTTTATCGTCAGCCGCAGATTCATTGGAAACGACTCCGTCTGTCTGGCTCTGGGCGACAACATTTTCTATCATCCTCAGATGAATGAGATGCTCAAGCGGGCCAGAGGGGACGAACAGGGTGCTACCGTATTCGGTTACTGGGTGCCCAACCCCAGCGCTTTTGGCGTAGTGGAGTTCGACAAAAACGGCAAGGCCGTATCCATTGAAGAAAAGCCGGAAAAGCCCAAGAGCAATTATGTCATTCCCGGTCTGTATTTCTATGACAATGATGTGGTGGATATCGCGGCCGATCTGCAGCCTTCCGCCAGAGGAGAGCTGGAGATCACGGATGTTAACCTGGAGTATCTGAACCGGGGCAAGCTGCGGGTGGTTCCCATGCGGCAGGGCGTGGAATGGATGGATGCCGGCACCTGTGACAGCCTGTTGGTGGCATCCAACAAGATCAACAAGATCCAGAAGCGGGACAAGACCATTGTGGCCTGCCTGGAACGACTGGCCATGCGGGAAGGCTACATTACCAGGGAGCAGGTTCATGCGATCGGAGAGGCCCATGCCCAGACTGAGTATGGACAGTATCTGCTGCGGCAGTAAGTACAAAGAAGAAAGAAGAAAGAAGAGCATCGCAGTGATGACTGGTACGGAGTCGCCGCTGCGGTGCTCCTTTTTATGATACGCGTTGGTGGAATTGTGGGATAAGTGAGACAGGAAATCTATTGATTTTCGTCTTCGAACTTATGCAGAGCTGCTGCTTACAGCGAAGCAATTCCAACTGCGTATCATAAAATTGTGGTGGTGCGCGATGTACCATGGGGTTTTCTGATACATCAGGGGAGCAAAGTGGGAAAAGGTGTGGCGCAGGCTGGTCATTCCTTGACAGAACATATATAATAAAAAAGAGAGTCTTTCCACATCGGAAGGTTCTCCTGGATTGCTGAATGACGAGAAGCGAAAATATCTTTTCCAGGCCTGAAACATGTCTTCGAAAGGACATTTTCGCTTCCCACCATGGCAAAGTTATAGAAAAGGAGTCAGTATCATGGCGGAAAACAACAGAAGGTCAGAAAAACTCAGAGGTATTTTGTATATCCTCTGCGCTGCCTTTTTCTTTGCCCTGATGAATCTCTTTGTCAAGACCGCCGGGGATGTGCCGGTCATGCAGAAGAGTTTCTTCAGAAATCTGGTGGCAGCTATCATCTCCTTGATCCTGCTGGTGGCATCCGGTGAGAAATTTCGTGTCGGAAAGGGGAACTGGCGCTACCTTTTTATGCGATGCGCTTTTGGCACCACCGGCATTCTTATGAATTTTTATGCCATCGGTCAGCTGAATATTGCGGATGCTTCCATGCTGAACAAGCTGTCTCCTTTCTTCGCTATCATTTTTTCCATCTTTATTCTGAAAGAAAGACCAAATAAGAAGGAATGGGCAGCGGTCATTATCGCTTTTATCGGTGCGCTGTTTGTCATCAAGCCTTCTTTTAACTGGGATACTCTGCCTGCTTTTCTGGGTATGCTGGGCGGCATGTGCGCCGGCCTGGCCTATACCTGTGTGCGCAAGTTGGGACAGGCCGGGGTCAAGGGGCCGGTGATCGTGTTTGGCTTCTCCTTCTTTTCCTGTATCGTCTGTCTGCCGGCCCTGATCTTTGCCTATGCGCCCATGACCACCTGGCAGCTGGTCAGCCTGCTGCTGGCAGGTGCTTCTGCTGCCGGCGGTCAGTTTTCCATTACGGCGGCCTATACCCATGCGCCGGCCAAGGAGATCTCGGTCTTCGATTATACCCAGGTGCTGTTTGCTGCGGTATTGAGCTTCTTCGTACTGGGAGACCTGCCGGATGTGCTGAGTTATGTGGGCTATGTCATCATTATCGGCACAGCTATCTGGAAGTGGAAACAGAGATAGGGAAAGTTATCCGAGGGAGAAAACGTCAGCGGGTGGATGAAATCCTGATATGGAAAATTATCCGTTGGAAAAGGCGTAAGCGGGCGGATGGAATCCTGATATGTGGAGAAGCATCCGCTGGGAAAGGCGTGAGCGGGCGGATGGCATCCTGATATGTGGAGAAGCATCCGTCGGGAATAAATCCGGGTGGACATATGCAGCGAGCGGAGAAATCTCTGTAAGTATAGTCCCGGATGAGGCACTCTGCGGCGAAAGAAATGTATTGTGGGAAACAATATGAAGATTCTGAAATGTTTTATCAAGATCATAGGCGCCGGTCTTCTGGCCATAGGGATTCTGTCTCTGCTGATGTGTGTTTACAGCCTGCTGCCGGCCCATGTGGAAAATCCGGATGGTAATACAGATTATGTCTGGAGTCCGGATGGCATCTGGATGAAGATGACGGAAGGGATCTCCTGGGGGAAATTTGACGCCAGGGGATATAACAATGCAGAGGCCATTGAGGATCCGGATATCGTTGCAGTGGGTTCCTCACAGGTGGAGGCTACCAATGTTCTGCAGGAGCAGAATTTTGTTTCTCTGCTGAATGACAAATTTGACGGGACTTATTCTGTCTACAACATGGGTATTTCCGCCCACAATTTTTTCAAAACCTGCTGGTATCTGCCCCAGACCCTGGAAGCTTTTGAGACAACACCGAAAGTGATCATCATGGAGACAGATACCCTTCTGATCACATCAAAAAGAGCAAAACTGGCTACAGTGAAGGGCTTTCGGAAAAAGGGCCTTCCCGCAAGCGGAGCTGTAGGTGTCCTGCAGCAGATTCCCTTCCTGCGCCGCCTGAACCAGCAGGAAGAGAGCGGCCTCGTGCAGCTGTTTTTGCCGGATACAGAGGAGAATTCGAAGACAGAGACTTCCGATGAGGATACGCAGACGGCTGGGGATTCTGCGGGAGAAACAGCGGAGGAGACACAGACAGCTGAGACTTCCGCGGATGAAGCGTCAGGTGAGAAAGTACAGACGGTTGGGGATTCTGCGGGAGAAACAGCAGAGGAGACACAGACAGCCGGAGATCCCGCAGATGAGGTATCGGCAGAGAATGTTCAGACAGACGGAGATTCTGCAGCAGAAACGTCTGGTTCTGCAACCGGCAGCAGTGGAAAACTGAGCCGGAAGGCTTATAACAGAGTTTTCAAATATCTGGCTTCTCTGGAGAAAACTTACAACACGCAGATCGTGATCTTTTATCATCCTACCGGCACCCTGCAGGAGGATGGCAGTATCCAGTTCCCGGATAGCAGATCAAAGGAGATGTTCTCAGATACAGCAGAAAAGTATGATATTACTTTTGTAGATATGACGGATGCTTTTGAGACCATGTATGAGACAGAACATCACGTGGCGCATGGCTTTGTCACTGGGGAACTGGAAAGCGGTCACTTGAATGTTTATGGACATGCCGCTATTGCGGAAGAACTTTACACAACCCTGCAGAATATGGCAGAGAACGGAGAACTGGATGCAGATCGTTAGCTTTATTTTCTTTGGAATGGTAGCGCTGCTTTTCGGGCTTCTGTATCTGTGCGGCAGGCTGGTCCGCGATCCGCAGAAAAGCAACCGGATCGCCAATGGGCTTCTGCTGATCGCCAGTTATCTGTTTGTCCTTTATGGTGACTGGCGGTTCGCTCTGGTATTGTTTGCGGTTACCCTGATCACCTGGCTGACAGCGATCAGGGGGCAGGTGATGCCGGGTGTGATCGCTGCCCTGGCGGCTTTGGCGTTCTTTAAGTACACAAATTTTTTTTCGCAGTCGTTTGCTTCACTTCTGGGACAGGATTTTACGGCGCTGCATATTATCCTTCCCCTGGGCATCTCATTTTACACCTTCAGTGCCATTGGCTATCTGCTGGATGTCCGGCGGGGGAAGACTGTGGCTCATGGGCTGGGGGAACTGGCTCTGTATCTGGCCTTCTTCCCGAAGATCACTTCCGGACCGATCCAGAAAAGCGGCGATTTCTTCCGGCAGGCGGAACAGAAGCGTATGGTTGGCTGGCAGACTTTTCAGCCGGGTATCCAGATCTTTGCTTTTGGTCTGTTCAAAAAGATCGTACTGGCGGATCATCTGTCTGTTTTTGTGGATCAGGTTTACGCCACCCCCAATGCTTTTGGCAGCGGCACAGTGCTTCTGGCAGCTTTTTCCTATTCCCTGCAGATCTATTTTGATTTTTCCGGCTATTCCGATATGGCCATCGGCACGGCAAAGATCCTGGGATTTGATCTGCCCCGGAATTTCAACCTGCCCTATCTGGCCCACAATGTAACAGAATTCTGGAAACGATGGCATATGACCCTGTCCGCCTGGCTGCAGGAATACCTGTATATTTCTCTGGGAGGCAACAGAAAGGGTCGTTTGCGCACATACCTGAATCTGATCCTGACCATGGTTCTTGGCGGCATATGGCACGGAGCCAGCTGGACCTATGTGATCTGGGGTCTGCTCCATGGCCTGGCCCTGGCAGTGCACAAGCTTTGGATGAAGCTGTCCGGCAGCGCCGGCAAAGTGCCTGGGCGGCTTACAAGTCTGCTTTCCATGCTGCTGACTTTCCTTTTTGTCAGCTTCTGCTGGATCTTTTTCCGGGCAGAGACCCTGTCTCAGGCGATGCTGATCCTCACCAGGATCTTCAGTTTTGAGGTGGGTCTGGAGCAGCCTTATTTCTGGCTTTTTGCGGGAGGTATCCTGCTGATCATGGCCAGCATTCTGGCCAGGGTTGCGTCCCGGGGAAAGTGTCTGTCCGGCAAGTACAAAAATGTCAGTCTGGTGGAAGGATATTATCCGGTGCGGGATCTGACAAGATTCTGGAACCTGGTCTGGTTTTTCGCCTTTGCTGGGTTGATCCTGTGTCTGGCTTATACCGGAGGCAGTCCCTTCATATATGGAAATTATTAGAGGAGTGAATGGACGGAAAAATTTGATTTTAGAAAACCATCCGCTGGAAACGGATTTGAGCGTATATATACAGCAAGAGGAGAAAGGAGTAAAAATGAATATTGCAATCATTATTGCCGGTGGTTCCGGTAATAGAATGGGTCAGGATATTCCAAAGCAGTTTATAAATGTTTATGATAAACCAGTGTTGATCTATACTCTGGAGTCTTTCCAAAGACATCCACAGGTAGATGCCATTGAAGTGGTTTGTATTGACGGTTGGCATGATATTCTCTGGGCATATGCAAAGCAGTTCAACATTGACAAACTAAAATGGGTTGTTTCCGGCGGAAAGTCTGGCCAGGAGTCCATCCGCAATGGTGTTTACAACCTTGAGGGTAAGGTAGATGCCACAGACAATATTATTGTTCATGATGGTATTCGCCCATTGGTTGAGCCTTCTGTACTGAGCGATGTCATCAGTAAGTGCAGTCAGTTTGGCAACGCAGTTACTTCGATGCCATACAATGAGCAGATTTTTGTGGTTGATGAGGGTGATGAAACCACCACGACAAAGTTTATTCCCCGTGAGACTTTAAGAAGGGTTTCAACCCCTCAGGCATATAGATTTGATTTGCTGGATTCCAAATACCACGAAGCATTTGAAAAAGAAATCGGTATTTATGGTTCTCACTATACTAACACAATGATGGTAGAGCTTGGAGTGACTTTGCATTTGGCCGGAGGATCAGACAAGAATATCAAGCTTACAACAAAGGATGATCTTGAAATGTTTAAGGCTTATCTTAAGGCGGATAAAGATACATGGTTGAAGTAAAGGTGAAAAATGAAAGTTTACGAAAATAAAGATTATTTGGAAGATGTCAAATATGTTGCGGGGTTGGCGCTCCCCTGGGATAAACTCCAAAATAAGGCAGTACTTATTTCCGGGGCCACCGGTCTTGTTGGCAGTTGCCTGGTGGATGTTATTATGATGCGGGACCAAAGCCATGGAATGAATTGTAAGGTTTATGCCTTAGGAAGAAGCGAAGCAAAGGCAAAAGATCGGTTTGCATACTGTGTTGGTAGTGATTTATATGAGTTTATTCCATATGATATTTCAAAGCCATTAGTCAGGGATGATATTGGGACGGTTGATTATGTTCTGCATCTGGCAAGCAATACGCATCCACTTCAATATTCAACAGATCCCATAGGAACGATCACAACAAATATCTTTGGCACATATAACATGCTGGAGTTTGCAAAAAAACATAATACTACAAGATGTGCTTTCACATCATCTAACGAGATTTATGGCGAGAATCGTGGTGATGTTGAACTGTTTGATGAGCACTATTGCGGTTATATCGATTCCAATACAATGAGAGCAGGATATCCTGAAAGCAAGAGATGTAGTGAAGCATTGTGTCAAGCTTACATCAGGCAGAATGGGATGGACATTGTAATCCCAAGGCCTACAAGGTCGTATGGGCCGACAATGCTTATGTCTGATACTAAAGCTATTAGCCAATTTATCAAAAAAGGTATTGCAGGAGAGGACATTGTCCTCAAAAGTGCCGGTACACAGTATTATTCATATACATATGTAACAGATAATGTTGCCGGTTTGTTGACTGTGTTGCTAAAAGGTGAGTGTGGCGAAGCTTACAATATAGCTGATGTTTCCTCCGATATTATGCTGAAGGATCTTGCCGAAATCATAGCAGAGATGTCTGGAAAGACAGTAGTATTTGAAATACCGGATGAGGTAGAAGCAGCTGGATATAGTAAAGCAACTAAAGCCAGGCTGGATGGGACGAAAATCCAGGGACTTGGCTGGAAACCAAGATACGATATAAAAACGGGATTGAAACGTACAATTGATATTCTGCGTATGAGCTAGGGAGGCATCTATGAGAAAATGGCAGAGAAGAGGAATTGCCCTGGGACTGGCGGCAGCGATCGCGGCGCTTCAGTTGGGCGCAGAACCGGTAAAGGTGCTGGCGGATGCAGAGGCCTCCGATGAAGGAGTGATCTCTACAGAGGAAGGGAATTCGACAGAGGATTTGTACGGCTCAGCGGCAGATGCCGTGGATCAGGCGGAGGATACAACAGTTGTTATTGATGATGAAACAGAGACAGTATCTGAAGAAAGTGAAGATGCAGATGTAGAGGTATCATCCGAAGAGAATTCGACCTCCGGGTCTTCTGCGGATCAGGACGGGACCACTGTGAACGGTAACACAACTTCCGGCGCGGGAGAGGATACAGGCACTACCGCAGGCGCTGCTTCCGGTACGACTGCAAGGGGCACCTTCAGCTTTATTGAGCAGGATGGTATGTATCTTCCTCTGGGAGGCATCGAGGAGCCGGCAGCAGAGGCTATTCCGGAAGACGAGGATGAGGTTTCTCTGGCGTCAACTTATGAGGAATATACCGGAGATGCGCTGGAACTGGAGATAGAACTTTCTGATGCTATCCGGGAGGCATTGCTGAACGGTACATTTAACAATGGTGTTCTTAAAATTTCACTTAGCCCTTATCAGGATCAGTATCGGATTCCATATGATGGTTATGAGGATCTGAGCCTGGTCGGACATTTGTGTCCCTATGTCGGCGGAGGTATTACAGCAACAATACTTTATTATGTTGGAGCTGAAGATGTGCCGGATAGTTGGGCATATGTACAAATCCATACAGACAAAACCCAGGAGGAACTGGCAGCTCACGTGGCAGAGGTGGATGCGGCCCTGGAGGAGATCTATGCGCAGATCGATGATTCCATGACAGACGTGCAGAAGGCCCTGACCGTCCATGACTATATCTGTAGTCAGGTCACTTATGATCTGAATGCGGATCCCACAGATATGTTCCATGCCTATGGTGCTCTGATGGATCAGCGGGCTGTCTGCATGGGCTATGCGCATTTATATGCCTATATCATGAACTCTCTGGGACTTCGCTGCTATTATGTCAGCAGTAGCAGCATGAACCATGGATGGAACATCCTGCAGTTGGGGGACAATTATTATCAGGTGGACTGCACCTGGGATGACCCTGTCAACAGCACATCCGGTGATTTCTATTATGGAGGGGCCACCCACAAGTACTTTCTTCTTTCGGATGCTACGATAATGGATGCAAACCATAACCATTCCGGCTGGGATCATACGGAGTATGTGTGCGGAGATACTTCCTACGAAAGTGAGTTCTGGACGGCAATTACCAGTCCTATCCTCTTCGAGGGGGACGATGCTTACTATTTGTGTTATGTATCAGCAGATACATCTGCCGGCCTGTTTTGCAGAGATGAAAACGGAACCACAGAACGACTGGACTCTTTCCGTTGGAATGCCTGGGAGAACAACGGATATTGGCCGAGTTGTTACTCTGGCCTTTTCCGGCAGGGAGATTACCTGATCTATAACACGCCCACCCAGATCAAGGCCTACGATCTGACAGACGGGTCGCTGGCGGTGGCAGCGGAACCGGATACCAGCACCGGCTACATCTACGGCAGCAGGCTCTGCCGGGGGCAGGTGCTCTATCAGCTTCGAACGGCATATTATGAAACAAATGATCCGCTGACTGTGGAACTGAACCTGCAGTATCCGGTGAAAACGCTGACTCTGGACCGGAGCAGTATGACGCTGGAGCCGGGGGAAGATCAACAGCTGACCGCGGAATTTTCACCGGCTTGCACGACAGATACCGGGGTGTGGTCCAGCTCTGATGATACGGTTGTTGCTGTTTCTGAACAGGGATTGGTCACAGCGCAGGGGATCGGAACTGCGGAAATCACCTTTACCATGGGCAGTCTTTCTGCAACATGTGCTGTCAAGGTAGCGCACAGCAATGAGACAGTCGTGAAAAATGCAAAAGCAGCGACCTGTCTGGAAGACGGTTATACGGGTGATACCTGCTGTGCCGGATGTGGGCAGATCCTGAAAACAGGCAGCAAGGTCGCAGCCTTCGGACATAAAGCTTTGACACCGGTGAAAGAAAATGAGACAGCAGCTGATTGTGAGCAGGAAGGTTCCTATGAAATGGTCACCAGATGCTCCGTCTGCGGAGAAGAGTTGTCCAGAGAAAAGACAACGGTGAAAGCTCCGGGTCACAATGCAGATGAGGGCAGGCGGGTCGATGAAAAAGCAGCAGGATGTACAGAAGAGGGAAGCTATACAGAAGTAGTTTCCTGTCAGAGATGCGGTAAGATCCTCAGCAGTGTTGTGGTAAAAATACCGGCCCTGGGTCATGACTGGGATGAAGGAAAGGTCACCAGAGAGGCAGCCTGCACAACAGCCGGAGAGAAGACCTATAGCTGCAGCCGCTGCGAGGAGACAAAGACGGAGGCAATAGCGGCAACTGGCCATGACTACAAAGTCAGTGAAAAAGAAGCGGACTGTGTTTCCGGTGGCTACACGCTGCATGTCTGCAGCCTCTGCGGAGACCAGTATAAGACAGGTGAAACAGCAGCCCTGGGTCATGACTGGGATGAAGGAAAAGTCACCAAAGAAGTGACCTGTACAACAGATGGCGAGAAGACCTATAGCTGCAGCCGCTGCGAAGAGACAAAGACTGAAGTGATCCCTGCGCCTGGCCACAAAGCGCTGGCAGCAGTAAAAGAAAATGAGACAGCAGCTGATTGTGAGCAGGAAGGTTCCTATGAAATGGTTACCAGATGCTCTGTCTGCGGAGAAGAGCTGACCAGAGAAAAGATTACGGTGAAAGCTCTGGGGCACAATGCAGATGAGGGCAAGCGGGTCGATGAAAAAGCAGCAGGATGTACAGAAGAGGGAAGCTATACAGAAGTGGTTTCCTGTCAGAGATGCGGCAAGATCCTCAGCAGTGTTGTGGTAAAGATACCGGCCCTGGGTCATGATTGGGATGAAGGAAAAGTCACCAAAGAAGCGACCTGTACAACAGATGGCGAGAAGACCTATAGCTGCAACAACTGCGGAGAGACAAAGACAGAGAAGATCAGCGCACCTGGTCATGATTGGGATGAAGGAAAAGTCACCAAAGAAGTTACCTGTACAACAGATGGCGAGAAGACCTATAGCTGCAGCAACTGCGGAGAGACAAGGACAGAAGAGATCTCGGCGCTGGGTCACAACTGGAACGAAACCTACACCATCGACAGCAAGGCAAGCGCATCTGCGGAAGGAAGCAAGAGCATCCACTGCAGCCGCTGCGACGAGCGGAAGGACGAAATTGCGATTCCGATTGCTGGCATCACTCTGACAAATAAATCGGCGACCTACAGCGGCAAGGCCATTTCCATCGGCAGTGCGAAGACGGTAAATACGACAGGTACTGTCAGCTATACCTATTACAGGGATGCAGCCTGCACATCGAAGACTACCGCCAAAGCCAGCGGTGCTTCAGCCAATGGCAAGGCGCCGAAATATGCCGGCACTTACTATGTAAAGGCAACAGCTGCGGCAGATGAGCAGTATGAGACGATCAGCGCAACAGCAAAGCTGACCATCAAAAAGAAGGCCCCGACGATCACGGTCAAGGTAACTTCAAAGAAGATCTCTTACAGCAAGGTGAATACCAAGGCGCAGACCTTTGCCATCGGTGCATCTGTCACCGGCAGCGGTACTCTGACCTACAAGAAGTATTCCGGCAGTTCCTGCCTCAAGGTCAATGCAAAAACCGGCAAGATCACAGTGGCGAAAAAGACGAAGAAGGGAACTTACAAGATCAAGGTGAAGATCACGGCAGCGGCTTCCACCAATTACAGTTCAAAGACTGCATACAAGACTATCAAAGTGGTGGTGAAATAAAATCAGACAGCGCCGCGGCAGGAGGATTTCGAGATTCCTGTCGCGGCGCTGTTTCTTTATGCTAATGTAAATCACAGTAGAAATCGCTCCACCGCTTCCGCGCAGCCGTCATGCTCATTATCTGCTACCACGGCCTTGCAGACTTCTTTGACATGCGCATTTGCATTTCCCATGGCAATGGGCAGGCCGGCGATCCGCAGGGCGGCCAGATCATTGTCGGCATCTCCAACGGCGATGGTCTCCGCCAGTGGGATCTGCAGAATCTCACAAAGCTCCTGCAGACCTACTGCCTTGCTGATGCCGGCAGGAGAACATTCCAGACCGGTGTCTTCTGCATAGACGATCTCCAGAGGCAGTCCCTGCAGGCGGGAGAGGCTGCGCTCCCTGGCCTCGACGTCCGTATGGTAAATATTGATCTTTCCAAGCAGCGGCCGTTCATTTTCATAGCAGGCAGCGCTGCTGTCCACCAGAGTGGAGCAGACCCGGTGCAGCTCTTCATACTGCTGCATGTGATACTTTGCCACCTGTGCGAATCTGTCCCGCTGCAGGATGGAGTGCCTGCCCAGAAACTGCAGCATGGTATCTTCCTGCCCGGCAACGGAAATGATCTTCCGGCAATCGGATTCCGCCAGTCCATGTCCGGTCAGAAAATCATCCTCCTGTCTGTCGTAGACGAAGGCGCCGCTGACGCAGACTGCGTAGCGCAGCCTGGGGATCTGTTCAAAAAAGGGCAGCAGTTCGGAAACACTGCGGCCGGTGCAGAGCACAACTTCCTTTCCTGCATCAAAGGCCTTTTCCAGGGCCAGCCGGTTGCCTTCCGTCAGGTGCTTTTCCCTGTTTAGCAGGGTGCCGTCCATATCAAAGGCGATCATTTTGAATTCTGACATGAGGATATCCTTTCTTACTTCTTTTTCCTCTGCACCAGAAGCAGTACAGAAACTGTGCCGGCCAGGGAGATGACGATGCCGGTGATCAGCGTGGGCAATACGCCTGTCAGATCCAACAGCAGACCCCCCGCCAGACCACTGATGACGATACCGATGGTATTTGTGATGGCCATAAAGGACTGACCCAGGGTCAGGTAGGCTTCCCCGATCACCTCATTTGCATAGTAGACAGAGGCGGGGATGAAGATGGCGTAGCCAAACATCTGAGAAGCGCAGAGAACGTAATACAGGGGCAGGCTGCCCAGACAGAAAGCCAGGGTCAGCAGTATGGCCCGCAAAGTAAAGAAGACTGCGGAAAAGCGGATCAGACTTCCGGGGCTGTGCCGCTTCAGAAGAAAAGAGAACAGGCACATGACAGGTACCTCGGAAGCAGCGCTGATGCCGGCAATGATCCCGGTGGCAGTACTGCCGCCCTCCAGGGGTGTGATGATCTGGATGGCATAGCTGCCCAGCAGGTTGTGTGTGATAAACAGCAGGGTAATGCCGATGATCAGCAGAACAAAACGGGGATACTTTCTGATGAACTCCGAGATGGAAGGGTTTTCCTCTGCCAGCCCAGCAGGCTGCTGGAAGGCTGGTCGCCCCATGCGCAGGGACAGAAGTACCAGGATCATGATACCGCAGCTGAAGATCACTGTGATGGGGACGAAGGAAGGGCCGATCCAGCGATCGTCCGCAAAATAACCGATGATGACTGCAGCCAGGGCATAGGCCAGGGAGCCGAGTCCCCGGGCAAGGCCGAAATTGATCCGGTATCCCCGGTTGGTAAAATACATGGCCAGCGCATTCACAAAGGGTGTAAAGGAATAGATCAGGATCATCAGAAAAAGAAAAATCAGACTGACTGCCACGGTATTGCTGATCCCTGTCAGCAGCAGGATGGCTCCGATAGCCAGCAGCGCGGAAAGCAGGAGCAGAAACTGCCGAAGGTCTATGCGGCGGCTCCTGTCGATCAGTGCGCCTCCCTTTACCTGCAGCAGAGCGCTGACCAGTCCGGCCACGGCCAGAAGAATGCCGATGGTGGAATTGCTGCAGCCATAGCTCAGCAGATAAAAGGATGTGAAACCCATGATGGCGCTGATGCCAAAATAGGAGCCGGTCTGCAGAATTGAGTAACGTATGGTGTTCATGGATCCTCCTTTCGGCAGGAGACGGGATCTGCGTGTTTCCTGCGGCAGCTTTGCCATGTCCCGGGTTTATCCGACATGCGCTGCTTTCATCTGACATGCACTGTCAAAATCTTCAGATATTATACTGAAATCTATTCCGGCTGTAAACTGTAATATCTGTCTGAAACTGTCAACTGTGAAACATGATTCACGGATCTTTTGAACCTGTGCGGCGCCGCAGAGAAAAGCAGCAGAATGCTGGAAAAAATCCTGCAGAAGATGAGGAAACGTGAGAAAAGTCGGTGCATTTTTGCTGATGTTGTATAGAAGGTTCAAATGCTACCCAAAAGATCATGGCGTTACATCCCAAAGCCTCGGTCAAAATGCTACCCAAAAGATTATGGCGTTAAATTCCAAAGACGGGTAGATCCCAGGGACGGGAAAAGATTATGGGATGCAATCTCAAATACAGGGGATGCAGAAACTATTGCACCGGAGCCGCGTAAACATTTGAATAACATTTCTCTTCAAAATCATTAAAAAGTGTGATGTATCCTACTGCATATATTGTAGGATTTTATGCCCGGCATGATGGGAGAATCCGGGCTGGCTTATCTGCAAAGAGCAGAAAGAAATATGATTTCGGTGAAATGCAGATGCTATCCGGCAGGGAAGCATTTGTATTGGATTTCTTTGCCGGTCCGAGTGACAACGGATCCATGTTTTCAAACAAATACCGGCTGGCGATGGAAACAGCGGCCGGAGATCTGACAGGGAGGTTGAAATATGAAGGATTACAGAATAGCGGTAGACAGCTGTACTGAGATGAATGAAAAAATGCGGTCGGATCCCCATGTGGTCAAAGTCCCCCTGACCCTGCGTCTGGGAAATACAGAGGTGGTGGATGATGACAGCTTTGATCAGGCTTCCTTCCTGAAGATGATCGCGGAAAGTCCGGACGGTCCTTCTTCTGCCTGCCCGTCCCCCCAGGCTTTTATGGATGCGTTTGGCAGCGATGATTGCGATGCTTATGCCATCACTCTTTCGGCAGAACTCAGCGGATCCTACAACAGCGCCATGCAGGCCAAGAAGATGCTGCAGGAGGATATGCCAAGAAAGAATATCCACGTTTTCAACAGCAGGAGCGCAGCGGCCGGTCAGTCTCTGGTACTGATGAAACTGCAGGAATGCCTGGCTGCCGGCATGCCTTTCAAAGATGTGGTGGTGGAAGTGGAGCTGTATATCCGGGAACAGACCACCCTCTTTGTACTGGAGACCCTGGAGGTCTTCCGCAAAAACGGCAGGCTGTCCAATCTGAAGGCAGCTGTAGTGGAGGTCCTCAATCTCAAGCCGGTCATGGGATCCACACCGGCCGGCACCATTAAACAGGTAGGTAAAGGCCGGGGTATGAAGAAAGCCCTGACAGTGCTGGTGGACCATATCGGTGAGACGGCGATCCGGTCAAAGGAGAAAGCCCTGGCCATCGTGCATTGCAACTGCATGAACCGGGCCCGGTGGCTGAAGCATGAGATCGAGCAGCGCTATGATTTCAAAAAGATCGTGATCCTGGAAGCGGGAGGTGTCAGCACCACCTATGCCTGCGATGGCGGCATCATTGTGGCGTATTGATGATTGCCAGAAAAAAAGGAAAGTGCTACAATCATCTCATCTTTAAGCTGAGAGGAGAGTATTATTATGGCTACTATGACAAAAAAGAAAAGTTATGGCCTGATGACCAATCCGGCCATCCGGCGGGCCATCAGCAATGCCGGTGAGGCTGGCTTTACGGAGGAAAGGGCAAGTTATGCGGGCATCATTGCCAGGACTTCTTTCTTCCTGGTGCTTACTATTATCGGTATCTTTGCTTACGTTATCATTCATGCGATCTCCATGCGGAATGGCAGCGCAGTCATCGTCAATCAGATGGATGTCAAGGGGATCATGAGCATTACCCTGACAGCTACAGACATGATCGGTCTGGCAGTGGCAGCAGTCCTGACCATTGTATTTGCCCTGGTCAGCATTTTTGCCCACAGTATCGTACAGGTCACAGGATCCATTTACTGTCTGGCAGAAGGATATCTGCTTTCCTTCATCACCAGCAGTCTGGCAGAAGGATACAGATGGATCGGTGTGCTGGCCCTGGTCATGACCATCGCTCTGGTAGGCGTCATGCTGCTGCTTTACAGCCGTCAGGTGATCCGGGTTACCGCAAGGTTCCGTATGGTATCCACAGTGACCTTCCTGACTGTGATCATCGGCGGTATTGTGATCTTTATCATGTCCCTGATCCCGCCCCTTTCCGGTCTGGTCGCCGGTCTGGCTGCTGTCATGGCAAATCCGGTCGTCAGCATCATTTTCAGTGTGGTCTTCATTATCATTGCCTGCATGTTCCTGGTATCTGATTTTGAATCCATCCACACAGCTGTGGAAGCGGGTATGCCCAAGCAGAGTGAATGGATCCTGGCCTACGGTGTTGCTTACACCGTACTGTATCTGTATATCAAGATCCTGGATCTGCTGCTCACCATTGCCGGAAACAACAAAAAATAAAGGCAGATCCCGGGTAGGATCCGGCACAGTTTCCCCTTGCATTTGCTGTGGAAGAGTGCTACATTAAGTAATGTAAATAAGGTAACGATGATAAGAGTGGACGCAGGTCCACTCTTATTTGTTGTAACAAACAGATCCTGTTGAGAAAAGGAACGTTGTGGAATGAGCAAAAGAGAGAGCAATGAAGCAAGAGCCGAAGCACTTCTCCAGCCCATCATAGACGAGCTTTCTTTTGAGCTGGTGGATGTGGAGTATGTGAAGGAAGGCAGTGCCTGGTACCTCCGGGCCTATATTGACAAGGAGGGAGGCATCACAGTCGATGACTGCGAGGTCGTCAGCCGCAGATTCGAAGTGGAGCTGGACAGGGAGGATTTCATTCAGGAGGCCTATATCCTGGAAGTGAGTTCCCCGGGACTGGGCCGGCCCCTGAAGAAGGAAAAGGACTATCAGCGGAGCATGGGAAAGCAGCTGGAGCTGCGTACCTACAAGGCGATCAACGGGCAGAAAGAGTTCTACGGCGCTTTGAAAGCATATGATGATGAAACCGTAACCATAGAGACAGAGGAAGGAAAGGATGAGACCTTCCGCAAAACGGATCTGGCGCTGATCCGGCTGGCATTTGACTTTTAAAATCGGAGGAAAGAAAAGATGAATTCAGAATTGCGTGACGCATTGGAGCTGCTGGAAAAGGAGAAAGGCATCCGCAGGGAAGTGCTGCTGGAAGCCATCGAGCAGTCTCTGGAGCAGGCCTACAAGAATCATTTCCAGAAGGCTGACAATGTAAAGATCACCATCGACAAGGAGACCTGTGATTTCTCTGTGATCGCTGAGAAGACAGTGGTGGAGACTGTGGAAGATCCCGTCATGGAGATCAGTCTGGCAGATGCGCAGATGATGGATCCCGCTTATCAGCTGGGTGATGTGGTGAATATCCCCATCGATTCCAAAAATTTCGGCCGGATCGCTACCATGAATGCCAAAAATGTCATTCTGCAGAAGATCCGCGAAGAGGAAAGAAGCGTTCTCTTCGCCCAGTATTATGAGAAAGAGCATGATGTGGTCACAGGTACGGTACAGCGCAAGGTGGGCAGAAACTGGAGCATTAACCTGGGCAAGATTGATGCCCTGCTGACAGAGAAGGAGACCATCCGCGGTGAGGAGTTCCAGCCCAATGAACACGTAAAGGTTTATGTCATGGAAGTGCGGGATACTACCAGAGGTCCCAAGGTCCTGGTCTCCAGAACCCATCCGGAGCTGGTCAAGCGTCTGTTTGAGGAAGAGGTGACAGAGGTCCGCGACGGTACCATCGAGATCCGCAGCATTGTCCGGGAGGCGGGTTCCAGGACCAAGATGGCCGTTGTCAGCAATGATCCGGATGTAGATGCAGTGGGCGCCTGCGTAGGTCTCCGGGGCATTCGTTCCGAAGCAGTTGTGAATGAACTGGGCGGAGAAAAGATCGATGTGATCGAGTGGAATGAGAATCCCGGCTATTACATTGAAAATGCCCTTTCTCCCGCAAAGGTCATTTCCGTCCTGGTAGATCCCGAGGAGAAGATGGCCATGGTCATTGTGCCGGACCGTCAGCTTTCTCTGGCCATCGGCAAGGAAGGCCAGAATGTACGTCTGGCTGCCAGACTGACAGGCTACAAGATCGATATCAAGAGCGAGACTCAGGCCCGTGAGGAGGGTGCTTTTGATTACGTGGATGATTACGATGACGATTACGATGAGTATGAAGATGACTATGATGAGGAGTACGGCGACGAGTCCTATGAGAAAGCATCTGCAGAGGAAGAGGCTGTAGAGATCATGGAGGAGGCTCCCGCAGAGGAAGCTGTGACAGAAGCAGCAGAGGAGGCTCCCGCAGAGGAAGCTGTGGCAGAAGCAGCAGAGGAGGCTCCCGCAGAGGAAAATGCAGCGGAAGAAGCTGCTGCACCGGAAGCAGAGGACGCAGCAGAGACTCCCGCAGAGGAGTAAGAGACAGCAGCCGGCATGACATGCCTGAAAGTGAGGAAGGGATTGGGAAAGGTCCGGAAGATCCCGATGCGGAAATGCGTCGGGTGCAATGAAATGAAAGAGAAAAAGGAACTGATCCGGGTTTTGCGGACACCGGAAGGAGAGATCCTGCTGGATGATACCGGCAGGAAAAACGGCCGGGGGGCTTATCTTTGCCGGGATATCCAGTGCCTGAAAAAGGCCATTCGCAGCAAGGGGCTGGATCGATCTCTGGGCATTTCCATTCCTCAGGAGATCAATGAGACTCTGGAAAAGGAGATGATGATACTTGAGTGAACGGAAGGCGATCTCACTGCTGGGCATTTCCCGCAAGGCGGGACTGGTCTGCAGCGGCGGTTTTTCTGTGGAGCAGGCTGTAAAGAGCGGCAAGGCGGAGCTGGTCATTGTCGCGGCAGATGCTTCAGACAATACGAAAAAGAAGTTCAGCAACATGTGCAGCTTTTATCGGGTACCCTGGGCCACGTTTCTGGATAAGGAACGTCTGGGGCAGGCGATCGGAAGGGAGTATCGCTCCTGTCTGGCTGTAACAGATCACAATCTGGCAGAAGCGATCAACAAACAGATAGCGGATTCCGGGGTAACGGAAGAAAGGTGGGTGCAGTAATCTATGGCAGATATCAGGATTCAGGATCTTGCGAAAGAATTAAAAGTAGACAGTAAACGGGTGGTTGATTTTCTGAAGGAGAAGAAAGTGGACGCGCAGGGCGAGCTTGCCACCATCGGCAAGGATGCGGAAAATATGGTGCGCAGACACTTTTCTCCCAGGGCAGAAGGCGGAAAGAAGCCGGTCAGAAAGAAAAAACCCCATTTTATCCAGGTGTTCAATTCTCAGAATGCCACCAGCCGGGAGGCCAGGAACTTCAAGGTGCCTGAGTCCAGAAAGGCTGAGAATTATGTAAGCAAAGAGAGAAGGGAAGCTGAGGAAAAGGCTGCAGCAGAGGCGGCTGCAAAGAAGGCAGCGGCAGAAAAGGCAGCTGAGGAAAAAGCAGCAGCAGAAAAGGCAGCAGCAGAAAACGCAGCAGCAGAAAAAGCAGCGGCAGAGGCAGCCAGAGCAGCAGAAGCAGCAAAGGCAGCGGAAGCAGCCAGAGCGGCAGAAGCAGCAAAGGCGGCAGAAGCAGCAAAGGCAGCGGAAGCAGCCAGAGCGGCAGAAGCAGCCAGAGCAGCAGAAGCAGCAAAGGCAGCAGAAGCAGCCAGAGCAGCGGAAGCAGCCAAAAGCTCTGCAGCAGCCGGAACAGCAGACCGTTCCCAGGGCGAGAGACGTCAGGGCGGTTATGGTGAGAGACGCCAGGGCGACCGTCCCCAGGGTGAGAGACGCCAGGGCGGTTATGGTGAGAGACGCCAGGGCGAACGTCCTCAGGGCGAGAGACGACCGGGCGGCTAAGGCGAAAGACGACAGGGCGGATAACGCCAGAGACGTCACGGAGATCGTCGTCTGGGCGAC
>R14__coassemble_194_pt1 | contig 49831 bp, 40 predicted proteins | sample R14__metabat2_high_PE_030 | metagenome-assembled genome bin R14 | reverse complement strand
CTCCATGCTGAGCTGGAGTTCGGCTCCCCGACGCGGCCGGCTGTGATCGAGGCGGTGGATTTGAAGCTGGCGGACAATGCGGATGCAAAGATCGAGTCCATGACAGAACTGCTGGAGGCTGCAGACAACAAGAAAGACTGGCTGGGTTACAATCGTCTGTTTGAATCCAACATCAGACGGACCGGAGAGTGACAAATACACAGGAGAATCTGTGATGAATTTTCAGAAAAATGATACAGTTACCCTGAGGATCACGGATATGGGACAGAATGGGGAAGGCATCGGCAAGGCAGACGGCTTTACCCTGTTTGTCAAAGATACTGTGATCGGAGATCTGGCAGAGGTCCGGATCACAAAAGTGAAAAAGAACTATGGATACGGACGGCTCATGAAACTTCTGGAGCCGTCTGTTTCACATGTGGAAGCTCCCTGCCCGGTGGCCCGGCAGTGCGGCGGCTGCCAGCTGCAGATGCTGGCTTATGATGAGCAGCTGAAGTTCAAGGAGCAGAAGGTCAGAAATGACCTGCAGCGGATCGGCGGATTTGCAGAGATTCCCATGGAGCCCATCATGGGCATGGAGGATCCCTGGCGCTACCGCAACAAGGCCCAGTTCCCGGTGGGGACAGACAGGGCAGGAGAGCCGGTAGCCGGTTTTTATGCCGGCAGGACCCATGCCATCATTCCCTGCGACGATTGCCTGCTGGGTGTGGAAGAGAACAGCCGGATCCTGACCCTGGTGCTGGAGTGGATGAAGAGATTTCAGATCCCGGCATATGATGAATCCAATGGCAGAGGACTGATCCGTCATATCTTCCTGCGCAAGGGCTTTGCCACAGGGGAGATCATGGTCTGCCTGGTCATCAATGGAAAGAAACTGCCGGCGGCAGAAGAACTGATCCGGCTGCTGCGAAGCATTCCCGGTGTGGCAGGCATCGTCCTCAATGTCAACAGGGAAAGAAGCAATGTGATCCTGGGCAGAAAAAATATCGTGCTCTGGGGCAGGGAGGATATCATGGACCGCATCGGTGATATTTCCTATCAGATCTCCCCCCTGTCCTTCTTTCAGATCAACCCCGTGCAGACGAAAAAGCTGTATGATACCGCTCTGGAATTTGCTGATCTTCATGGCAGCGAACAGGTGTGGGATCTCTACTGCGGCATCGGTACCATTTCTCTGTATATGGCACAGAGGGCCGGTCATGTATATGGCGTGGAGATCGTGCCGGAAGCCATTGAAGATGCAAAGAAAAACGCAGTTCTGAACAACATTGAAAATGTCAGCTTCTATGCCGGAAAGTCGGAGGAGATCCTGCCGGACTATTACAGGAAAGAAGCCGCGGCCGGCAGGAAGGCCACAGCAGATGTGATCGTAGTGGATCCGCCCCGCAAGGGGTGCGCGCCGGAACTGCTGGAGACCATGCTGCGGATGCAGCCGGACCGGATCGTCTATGTCAGCTGTGACCCGGCTACGCTGGCCAGAGACCTGAAGATCCTCTGCGCCGGAGGATATCAGCTGGTCCGGGTGAGGTGCGCGGATCTTTTTCCGCATACGATCCATGTGGAAACATGCGTTTCGTTAGTGAGAACTGCCTGATAACAGATATAAGGAGGATCACATACATGTTAAAAATATCCGACGTGACTGATGGAGCGGTGAGAATGCTCAAGCATGGAGGGAATGTGTTCCACGAGGCCATTTCCTACGTTACCCGGGGAGAGAAAGAATTTTATGTGACGAATCCGCAGGGAGATGATTACGGTCTCACATATGAAGACAACAACAGTATGATACCCGGGGCGGCTCAGGACGAGGGAAAGCGGTTCTTTCCGGATTTTTACGAGTATGACGAGAGGGACAGGGAGAAGCTGTGCCTTGAGATCTTCGAGGGGTATGAAAGCATCTTCTTTGATACGGCCGATGAATATACGGTTGTGCTCATAGGCGTGCTGCTTGCAGATACGCAGCTTAAGATCTGTTGTACGGACAAGCGGGTATTGTATTTCCACGGGGAATCGGACAGGCTTACTCTGCTTGATATGCTTCCGCCCAAAACGGACCGTGAAATGTTTGTCACCTATGGCCCGCATGTGGGCTTTATCAACGGAGACTATTCACGTCTGTGTCCCCAGGCACTGTTCTACAGTGTCTTCTTTTTTCAGTATCTGACGGATCTTCCCATGGAAAATATCAGATATGCGGAGATCACCGTGCCTGAGAGAGTGGGCATCGGCGGCCTTTTGACCCATTATATGATGATGAAGAACGCATTTGGAGCCAGGGGCATAAGAGCATACCTGAAGCCGGGGTCCACCAGATTCGGAGACGAGCTTATAGGCAGATTTTTCAATATTGAGTTTACACCTGTGGAGGCAGAGCCCGGAAACACGGTATATGTAACGGACTTTGACCATTGCTGTGCAGCCTTTTTCATATACAGATATAAGTCTGTGCCCCTTGATGACTCGATACTGAATGACAAGCTGACAGGCGAGATTGAAGAATACCGGGAGGATATCCTGGGAAACAGGAGGTGCCTTGGTGTTCTGGCCCGAGGTACGGATTATACGGTGGGAGACTACGGAGCCGACCGGCATCATGCCACGGCCGGGGAGATGATTCCCCTGGTGAGAAGATGGATCAGCGAGTACGGCTATGAAATCATATTCCTGGCAACAGAGGATCAGGGAATCTTAGAGGAATTCAAGGCAGCATTTCCCGGGAGGGTCAGAGCCATTGCCCAGGAGAGACACAGAGCCGAGGATTTTGGACGGGGCGAGCTGATATACGAGAAGGAAAGACGGGAAAAATCCGGAGAAGCGTACAGGAATTCATTGATTGACACAACTGTCAATTATTTTTATGCTATATATATACTATCCTCCTGCAGTGCCTTTATTGCATCGGGACAGTGTAATGGCTGGGACACGGTCCTGTCATTTAATCACGGACGTTTTGAAAGGAGCAGGAGATTTATGATAGATATCGAAGGCAATCCCGCCACGGAGGATTTCCGGTATATATGTGACCTGCATTCCGGAATGGCGGCCAGAAATGTCATGCCGAGGAAGCTTCCCCTGACGATCACCCTGGGATTCAGGCTGAAGAAGCATGTCAGCAGGGCTGCACTGGAGGCAGCTTTTGCCAGGACGATACAGATCTATCCCTACTTTAAGCGGGCGATCCTGTTCCGGGACAGGAAGTATATCATGGCGGAGGACCCGCTGGATTTTGTTATTGCAGACGGTAACAGGGTCGTACCTCCTTCCACTGCGGAAGCAGGATTTCATATGGTGACGGTGAGCTGCCATGAGGGGGAACTGAAGCTGGCATTTGACCATGCGGGGACCGACGGAGAAGCAGTTGTAAGGTTTGTGTCAACTCTTCTGTACTATTATTTTTCGGAGCAGGACGGAACGGAATACGAGGTTCCGGAGGGAGCTTACAGCCTTAGGAATCTTCCGATGGACGGACAGGATGAAGATGCCTTCCTGAGGGTAATGCCTGTTATGAAAGAGGAGACCGCAGAACAGGCGGAGAGTCTTTCCCTGCCTGAATTTGCAGGTGACCCGCAGAAAGAGGGCTCTGACAGGGGCAGCAGGTATTTGATTTCTGTTGATGCGGAGCAGTTCAGGGCTTACTTTAAATCCATTGGTGGCACACCTCAGTCAGCGCTGAGTCTGCTTACGGCGGAGAGCCTGCAGGCAACCCACCCCGGCAACACGCTGCCTGTAAAGATATCACTTCCCATCAGCATCAGAAAAATCTTTAAAAATGAGAAATCGATGATGTCCCAGATCGTTGCGGCAGAGTATCTGTATGATCCGGGAAAGCTTGAAGGGGAAGCGCACGAGAGGGAGCTGATCCATGACTACAGAAGCTGGCTGAACGACATGACCTCGGAGGAGGGCATAACACGTCTGGCAGGTCAGATGCGGGGCATGCTGGAGCAGTTTAAGGTACTTACTGCCAGGGGCATGTCGGACTTCGCATATAAAAAGGTCATGGAGGCCGGACATACACCGGTCAATGTCTCCATGGTGGGAAGCGTGAAGCTTTCGAAAGAGTATGCGGCAGAGGTCGAAGAAGCGTATATTCACTATATCCCAAGAGACGGCCTTTCGGTACATATGCTGGAGGCCGGGCACAGATTCCACATCGTCTGGTCTCAGGGGTCGGCAGCAGACGCAGCGGTCAGAGATTTCCTGGACAGCTTAAGGTCCCGGGGCATGACGGATGTCAGAGTGAGAAAACTTGAGGAGTAAGAGCAGGAGGATATGATCATGAAACCCTATTTCAGTATTCTGATACCGGCCTGTAATATGGAGGGGAAGATGCAGGACTGCATGGATTCCCTGACAGGACAGACCTTCCCTGACTTTGAGGCCATCATGGTGGATGACGGCTCCAGGGACGGAACTTTTAAGATGCTTTCAGATTATGCGGAGGCGGACAGCCGCTTCAAGGCAGTGTCCCACGGAGAGAATAAATCTCTTCTGGCAGCGAGATATACCGCCATGGAAAGAGCTGAGGGCAGGTATATTCTGTTCCTTGATTCGGATGATTATCTGGAGAAGGATACCCTGATGTCTCTGAAGGACAGCCTGGACAGGGAGCCTGTGGATATCCTGAGATTCGGCTTCAAATATGAGCCGGGCGAGGAGGTTCTGCCTCCCGAGAGCGATGACCCGCTGACGGATATCTTCATGGACAGGATCCCGGCTGCTATCTGGAAGAACTGCTATGGGGCACAGGTCATAAGGGAGACCCTGGCAAAGTCAGAGCCCTTTTACTGCAATATGGGAGAGGATGTGTGTCTGGCGGGGATATTATTCTCCTGTGGGAAGACCTTTGGCAGGCTTGAGAGAGTATTTCACCACTACATCCTGGGAAACGGCATGAGCAATGTGCGGAAGGCCTCCATGGAGAAGGCAAAGCGGGACATCGCCTCCGTATTGGCTTCCGGTTCCCACTTGAAGGACTTTATAGAAAAGTACAATCCGGAATATATGGACAGGCTGGATAGCAAGCTCCGTACAATGTACAGGTTTGTGTTGTTCCAGAATATATTTTTCGAGAGTGAAATAACAGGCATGCTTGAGTATCTCAGACTCTTTAAAGAGGAAGGACTTGACGATATCTACAACTGGGGCTGCAGTAAGCTGCTGCCGGCCAAGATCGCGGATATGCTGAAGAAGTCAGACGAAAGGTACAGGAACATACCGGAATTCACAGCAGAGGAATACAAGAGACTGATAGAGGCGGATTAGAGGGAAGCTTAAGATGAAGGAAGCAGGATACACAGAGGAGATCAGAGTCACAGGGGGCCTCATAAGAGGGCTTACAGGTGACGGGGGAATCAGAGTATACAAGGGTGTGCCCTATGCCAAGGGCCCCACAGGGAGCGACCGTTTCAAATGGGCGAAGGAGCCGGAAGCCTGGGAAGGCGTAAGGGACTGCACCGAATTCGGGCCGTCACCTGTGCAGTCACCCCTGAATCATATGTTCGACAGACTCTGGACGAAGGAGTTCATCATTACCAATACAGACTATAGCGAGGACTGCCTGAGTCTTAATATATGGGCACCGCCGGCGGCTGCTCCCGGAACAGGAGCAGAAGGCAAATACCCGGTCATACTGTATTTCTTTGGCGGCGGCTTTATATCAGGCGGCTCTTCCTGCGAGATCTATGACGGCACCAGCCTGGCCGGAAAGGGAGTCATCTACATCAGCTTCAACCACAGGGTTGGAAACCTGTCACTGTTCCTGAATGAGGAGATGGACAGCATAACGGGGGAAAGCTCCGGAAACTGCAACTTAAAGGACGCCATCGTCGCTCTCAGATGGATCAGGGACAACATAGGTGCCTTCGGCGGAGATGCGGACAATGTGACGATCTGGGGACAGAGTTCCGGTGCCGCTGAGGTCATGGCACTGTCAGCCTCCGATGCAGCCCGGGGGCTGTTTAAAAGATGCATCGCTATGGGCTACAACACCTTTGTCAGGTTCGCAAGACCCTGGTTTACGAGGGAGCAGGGCATAGAGGCTTCGAACGGGCTGCTGAAAGAAAAAAATATGACAACAGAGGAGCTCTTCACAGTGCCGTCAGATTTCTATGCGGAGGATCCCAAGCTTATGAATCTTGTGGTGGATGGGCAGATCGTTTCGGATTTCTGCGCGCCTTCGATAAAGGAAGGTGCCACCAATGATATAGATATGGTCATGGGCGCGGTCACGGGAGACGTACTTATGGGCGGTGTGTTTAAACGGCAGAATCCGGACAGCAGGGAACAGGCCAGGGAGCTTTTGGAGGACTTTTTCAAGGAGGATCTGGAGGCGGCCCTGCGGCTTTATGATTTTGACAACAGGGATCTGGAGGAGCTCAAGACCGAGATCAATTATGACAATCTCATCATCTCACAGGTGTACTTTAAGAGGGAGAGATACAAGGCGGGAGCCGGGAGCACAAAAGTTTACTTTTTCACCCATCCAATGCCGGGACCCGATGCGAAGATCTTCGGGGCCTTCCATTCCTGCGAGGTGCCGTATTTTATGGATCATTATTCCGGGCTGCGTCGGGAGTACTGGAAGGAAGAGGATCGTGAGCTGGGAGGAAGGCTCAGCGACTGGCTGGCTGCCTACGTGACTGACGGGGATACCGGCCTCATGGCGGACGATGATGGTGAGGGGTATTCCTACACCTGTATATCCACTGAAGAGATCGCTACCCGGTATGTGGACACTGAAAAATATAATCTGTGGATAAGAGGCTACGAAAGACTGTGACACATTTTTTTGATATCATAATTCCCGTATATAATCAGGTCGGGAAGATGGACAACTGTATAGCGTCTCTGAAGAGCCAGACCTTCGGGGATTTCAGAGCCATATTCGTCAACGACGGCTCCACTGATGCCTCCCTCGGGATGCTGAAAGAATATGCCGCCACCGATGATCGCTTTGAGGTCACCGGGTATGAAGAAAACGGATCTCTTGTCAGAGCGAGATATGAGGGTATGCTGAGGGCTGAGGCTGCGTATGTGCTGTTCCTGGACTCCGATGATTACCTGTCTGCGGATGCGCTTTCTTCCATCAGAGCCTATGTCGACAGGAATCCTGCGGATTACATTAGCTTTGGATTTATAAGCGAGCCGGAAGGCGTGCACAGGCCTGCCGTGGAGTCGGAGGATGTTCTGGCGGATATCTATGACGAAAGGATACGTCCCGCCATCTGGAAATGCGTATACTCGAAGCGGGTCATAGACAGGGCTGTTTCAAGGATCAGCCCCTTCTACTGCAATATGGGGGAAGACAGCTTCTTCTCCACGGTCTTTGCCACCTGCGCCGAAAGCTTCGGGACGATGAAGGATTATCTGTATCACTATGAGCTGGGAACCGGCATGTCTGGGAGAGATGCAGGGGTCAGTACCGAAAAGCTTAAGCGGGACCTGGATAGCTTGTCCGCCGCTGGTGAACACATGCTGGATTACCTTTCCGCATATGCCCCGGGGTACCTTGATGCTGCCAGGGAACATATCGATGTCATGCTCACCTATGAGTATCTGGTTGCAACACTTTACGATGAGGATCTCCCCAGGGTGGTGGATCACATACTCAGCCTGAAGGAGTGGGGATATGACCGGTATTATCGGTATGCTGCGGACAGGATCCTGCCCAGGAAGATCGGAAGTACCCTGATCAGGGAGGCAGAGGGCAGCAGAACAGATATGAGATTTTTTGAACTGCTAACGGCAATAAAAGATTATGAGCGTAACGATCAGGTTTCCGTATAAAAAGGGAGGAACGACATGGATCTCAGTCCTGATGTGATGGATCGGATATATCTGTATAAAAACCGTGGGAAATCAGTCGTGACCCGCATGGAGGCAGTGCTGGATACGGACATAAGGGAGGACATCCTGAGGGAAGCTGTGTCTGAAAGCCTTGAGACCTATCCACTGTTTGGCATAAAGCCGGCACTGACCGAGGAGGGGAAGGCGGTATTTCGGGAGGCTTACGGTAAGCTGCCCGTGTTTGAAAAAAGTACAGGCAGGCATCGTATGGGCACTGAGGATACGGGAGGACATCTGTTCTGCATATATTATGGAAAGAATAGTATAGAGCTTACCGCTTCACACATAGTGGGAGACGCCAGGCAGGACATAGACTTTTTAGATCAGGTAATCTGCAATTATTACAGGCTGATCGGGACAGAAGAGGATGGAGAAGGGAAAGCGAAGCATGCCGGCACGGAGGAATGCACGGGCCTTTTGGAGGCTGCTGCAGCTTACCGGGAACGTATGGCCGGTGGAACTTCCGGGCAGTACGCTGCAGACAGGGAAGAAGCCGCTGCCGGGAGCACCTTTGCAGAAGCGTGTGACAGACCCTATGACGGTACCGGACTTTATGTGAAAAGGTCAGTAAGCTTTGCCTACAGCAGGCTCCTGGAGCATGCCGGGAGATATGATATATCGCCCATGCTCATCCTGGTGGACACTATTGCCCTGGCCATGGAGAGAGTATATGATACGAAGGGCAAAGACCTCAAGATCTGTGTCTCCATCGATATGAGAAAGGTATACGGCATAGATTCCATGCATAATTTCTCAACGGGTGTGGATCTCATATATCCGGCGCAGGGCAAGGAGATGGAAATCGAAAAAAGGTATACCGTGTTGAAGGAAACATACGGGAAGCTTAAGGACACAGCGGGCCTTACCGATGGAATCATTGGGAACGGTGAGCTTATAAAATTGCTGGAGACATACCTGGATCTCGGGGATTACAAGACAGTGGAGGCGGTCATGAACAAAGGGCTTCAGGAAAAGCTTCCCTCATTTTATATCGCAAGTCTTGGGCGCATGAAACTTTCGAAGACCTCTGAGCGGCACATAAGAAGCGTTGAATTTAACGGGATCCCTACAACGGGGGAGACCTGCTATTATGCCTATGTGTTCGGCGATACCTGCAAGCTCAATATGGCAAGCAGCCATGACAATGAAAGGGTAGCAGGAGAGATCGCAGAAATCCTGAGAGAAAAGGGCATCGACACCCGGGATGAGACCGTAAGCCTTGAGGATACGGACTTCCTGGATGTGCAGGGCTTTGAGAGGGTATGAGGTTACACCTTCCCTTTGATGTACGCCGCCCTTAAGGGGATGAATTCCTCAAACATCCAGTTCAGCACCGGCTCATACTGATCGTTGTCGAGAGCGCTCATATAGCTGTAGAGATCTCTCCAGCTGATGGAGGGGCCTCCGTACTGATACATGGTGCTGGTCATGATGGTAAAAGCTGTTTGATCCACCCTCTCTGCCATGGCGGGATCATGCGCAAGGAGAAACTCCTTCATACGGGAAGTGGCAAACCCGATAAAACCAAGCTGTTTTGCGAGACGTTCGGAGCTGAGACCGGAGGTACTGTTGGACATGCCGTCAGTGGTGACATAGTGATACAGCTCTCTGTCCAGGCAGCCGAAACTGCCGGCAAAGCTGTAGGCAAGAGTCTTGAGGTAGAAATCCTCGGCCATGTTGCAGTAGCCCTCCTTCAGGAAGGGCAGTGTCCTGTCGATGACAGATCTTCCGAATATATCGGTAAATAGAGCCGATATGCCCCTGCAGTCCAGCAGGGTGCCTAACGGGTCCTCGGGACCAACAGGCGGGACTCTTTCGCCGGAAGGTTCCTTGATAAAGCCTATGCGCAGTACATCCACGGGGTTCCTGGAAAGACTGTCCGCGATCTCGGAGAAATAGCCCGGCGCCACGTAGTCGTCGATATCTATAAAGGCTATATACCGGCCGACAGCAGCCCTGAGGCCTGTGATCCTGGCGCACAGGACGGAGGAATTCCGGACATGGGAGATCAGCCGGAACCTGGGATCATCCTTTATAAAGTCGGAGATCTTTGAAGCGGAGGCATCTGTTGAGCCGTCATCTGTGATGATAACCTCAAAGTCCTTAAAATCCTGGGACATGATAGAGAAAAGACATTTTGTAAAGATATGTTCCTGATTGAATACCGGTATGATCACACTGAAAAAAGGTGCCATTTTAAACCTCCGAAGGACGAGTTCCTACAACAAAAACGCCGGTACAGGGCGTATGATTCTATGAGAAGATTATAAAATGCAGGAAGAAGGAAAGCAATGAAAAAGTTGACGGAGCAGAGACTTGGAAGGTCCAATAAATTTTTTTATTATTACATGTCACAGAATGCCAGCTTTGATCTGAGGATAAAGGTTACCATAAGGAACCTGGATATCAGCAGGATGAAGGAAGCGATCGGGGAGGCCCTCAGAAGGTATCCTGAGCTTTCAGCCAGGACTGTGATCAGGGGAAGCGTCCTGACCTCTGTGCGCAATGATGAGGAGCTTCTGTTCATACCAAGGGACGGGAAGTCCAGATGCTTTGCCACTGAGGAGACCAATGGGTATCTGCTGTATTTCGACTATGAGGGTGACAGCATAGAGATGTACTGGTATCACGGGCTGTCGGATGTGGCGGGGGCCTACGAATACTTTAAGCTGGTGCTGTACCTGTATGGAGTGAAGACCGGCTTTGATTTCTCTGAAGAGGAGATAGATCAGATCGAGAGGCAGGTAAGGCTCACGGAGACTGTCATCGATGCAACCAATGAGGCGGACCTGCTGGACCCTTACGGTGCCTACGGAGACAGTACAAGGACCCCGGAGCATACGATGGATACAAAATGGGCTTACGCCATTCCGGCTTCAGACTACCCGGAGGAGGCGGACTATTATCACTGCGTAAGCCTCAGTGTAAGCTGCCCTGCATTTATCGCTGAGACAAAGAAATACGGGACCTCCTTTATCCCGCTCTTAAGTGATATCATTTCGGGAGCTTTCAGAAGGGCGTATACTCCGGGAGATAAGCCTGTGACAGCCATGGTGCCCGTTAACTTAAGAAAATATTTTGGCTCGACGACCAAGGTCAACTGCTCAGATGGTGTACTGATCCCCTATTTTCAGGAGGATGAGGCTCTGGACATAGAGGACAGATGCAGGAAGTGGAAAAAATACATGATGGATCAGTCTGAGCCTGACAACCTTGCCCTGATCATGGGCAGAAAGGCCGGGATCGTGGATGCGATCGAGGCTCAGGGCGCTCCGATCACGGATGAGGTGAACAAAAGAACAAAGCTTCCCAACGAGGCTACAGACTTCAGGGCCATATCCTACGCTCTGACATACCCGGGCAATCTGACACTGCCTGAGGGACTTGACAGGCTTACGGAGGACTTTTGCTTTGAGGCCTATGGACGGGGCTGCTCCGTGATCGTGTATACCTACAAGGATATGATGAATCTGCAGGCACTCTGCAGGAGTGATGAGATGAAATATGGTCAGACGGTCGCAGACGCATTCCGGGAGCTGGGCTTTGAGGTAAGCGTCAGGGATATGAAACGGGTAAGGCCAAACAGGATGCGCATTGAAAAACTTGATGTGATAGGATAAGGGGAAGAGATGGAACTTGATGCAGTAAGGTGTCTGTCGGTGGACGGACTTACACAGCTTGGGAAGGGAACTCTGGGAGTTGTCTATGCACTTGGTGATGACAGGGTGGTGAAGGTCTTTCAAGAGGGCTATGATCCTGCAAAGATTGTGGAAGAGTACCATAATACCAAAAACGCATGGGAAGCAAAGGTACCCTGTCCGAGGGTATATGAGCTTGTAAGGACCGGGAACTGCCTTGGCATCATCATGGAACGTCTGGAGCCTGAAACCATGCTTGCGCCTGTGAAAGCGGCAGCAGCCGCCGGGAATTTTAAGGAGCTTGGCTTCCTTCTGGATGAGTTTGTAAGAAGAGCAAAGCAGATCCACGGGATCAGGGTCGGGGAGGGCGTCCTTCCCGATATGAAGGAGCATTACCGCAAGGTAACGGAGGAGGCGCTGAGCGGTAAGCTCTCCCAGGGCCGGATCGTGCGCATAAAGGAAATCATAGAGGAGATTCCGGAGGGGGATACCTTTGTGCACGGAGACCTCAACTTTTCCAATGTTATCTATGGAAAGGATACAGAGGACTTCAGGCTCATCGATGTGGGCGGTGCGGCGACAGGGGATCCCCTGCTGGATATCAATATCCTGCCGGCACTTTACTATCTTGGAAAGATCAACAAGCTGGTCTATGAGATTTTCAGTATGGATGACGTGCTTCTTTACCGGGTGTGTGAGGGCGTATGCAGAAGATACTATGATGCCCTGGCACCGGAAGAATATGCAAGGATGAGACGGCTTTACTACAGGAGCGGAGCGCTGAGACTGCTGATCAAGCTGCATGAGGACGGTATGCTGGGCAGCATGCCTCCGGAATGGGTTGAGAAATTAGCAGGCTTTATGGACAGTGAGGAAAGTGAAGGGAAATATGGAGAACTTTGAAGTATCGGTGATCACTCCATTTCATAATGTGGATCTGGAACTGTTTGAAAAAACCTTCAGGTCCATGAAGGAACAGACCTATGGCTTTGCACAGATAGAGTGGATCATAGTGCTGCACAACTGTGCGGAGGAGTATATCACGGGAGTCCGCAGTCTCTGTGAAGGCTACGCCAATATCATACTTGACGAGCTGAACAATGACATACATTCTCCTTCATGTCCCCGAAACAGAGGTCTGGAGCTCGCTCACGGAAGATACGTGGGATTCCTGGACGGGGATGACAGGTATACGCCCAACTGTGTGAAGGATGTGCTCCATTACATGAAGAAAAACCGGGCGGATATCACCTGGTTCAGACGAGAGTATGAGCTTTCAAATGTGAATTCCCTTCCTATAACGGAGATCGTACTGTGGAGTCAGACAAAAAAGGAGATCCTTATCACCAGGGACAACTGGGACGGTGAGAAGATGTTCAGCGGTGTTTGCGGAATGGTGACCTCCAGGATGTATGACATGGATTTCCTCAGAAGACACGGCATAAGCTTTGATGAGAGCGTTCCCTTTGCAGAGGACTACCTGTTCAACATAGAATCCTACGGCCATGCGGACAGGATCTGCTATCTGCCTCAGACCATAGGCTATACCTACTATATCAACAGCGCGTCCATTGTGCAGAATCAGGACAAGGACGGAAGGACACTCATTGCCTATGCAAAGGGGTATAAAAAGCTGTTTGACAAGGGACTTATGTACGGCTTTTTCATGAATGCCATCATGTCAAGACTGATGGTGGTGCTCTGCAGGTATATGACATCCTCCAGAAGGTTGACGATGGAGGACAGGATAGAGATCAGGGACATTCTGGCCCCCTATATCTTCATGACCACCCCCTTAAAGGTTTCGAAGCTCTACAGCGAAATGATCGTGAAGGAAAGCTACGAGGTTCCCAGGGACGTCATTTTAAATGTGGATAAATGGGCGAAGAAATCTTCAGATGACGATTTTCTGGCAGGCAATTTCTTTTTCAACAGCTTCAGTCTGCAGAAGTTTGCCCTGAGAGGGATCATAGAGAAAAATATAGGCTCTGACATCGGCAGGGAATATGATTTCAAGTCGATCTATACCATATCGGGCTACAGGGAGAGGATGCCGCTGACGGATTATGAATATTATCGTCCGCTCATAGAGCTTAATACCAGGATCGGCGAGTCCGAAATATTTGTGAAGGAGCCAATCCTTAATTATCTCTTTTCCATGGGTGACAGCGGAAGGAGCAGGATGCTTCCCTGTACAGCCGGGTTTATAAAGGACTATGAGAGGGAACTTGCCCGGATGCTCAGCGGTCACAGGAGTTTTCTGGTTGTTGATATCACCTCTCAGAGAGAAAAATACAACGACAGAACCTCCGCAACCTCGATCTATGAGATGATGGTAGAGGAGTATGTGAAAGCCAAGAGAGGCGGCGCCCATGCGGATTCGACCATTGTAAATGAAGATTTTACCCTGTTCAATGAAAAGCCTACGATAACCAGATATAAAAGGGTGCTGGAGGCCCTGTCGGATGGCAGTGTCACGCAGATCTATGCTCCGAATATATGGCTGCTGCATGATCTTGTAAGCTTTATCACGATCTACAGGAAGAAACTGATCAGGGACCTCCGTGAGGGAAGGATATTCGTTTCGGAGGAGGATGAACATGTGGTGACCAAGGTGATCAAGGCCGACAGGGAGAGAGCGGACATCCTGGAAAAGGCCATGGCAGATCCCGGGGCCATAACTTTGAAGGGAATATGGCCCGGGCTTACAAGAGTCATTGCCCAGGGAACAGGAGAGTATGCTTTCCATGCGGAAAACTTCAGAAGCGTCAACAGGGACGTGAAGTTCAGCAACGGCTGCCTGTTTACACCGGAACTCATACTGGGCAGAGCCGCAGGGGACGAAACCGACGAATATGAGCTGATTTTTGGGGATGCATTTCTGGAGTTTCTGCCCTATGATGAGGACAGCGGCCTCTTCAGTGACAGGATGATGCTGCCGCAGGAGCTTAAGGTGGGAGACATCGCCAGGGTCTACGTCAGCAACAAGGCAGGCCTGTACAGATATGACTGTGGCAGAGCCATTAGGATCAGCCGGATTGAGAATGACAGCATATATTTTTATCAGTGCGACGAAATCTTCAGAGCGCTTACGCTGGAGGATGTCAGGATCAGGAGCACAGAGGTGTGGGATGCCCTGAAGGCAGTCTTTTCAGACACGGAGATAAGTCTGTTAAACTATTCCTACGCAGTCTTTGATGATCATCTGAAGCTGTATCTGGAGCCTGTCATGACCGGCCTGACCGGAATCGGGGAGGCCATGGAAATCTCCGGGAAAGTGGATGCCTGTCTTAAGGAACAGAATGAAAGATACAGGGAGCAGAGAGAGCGGGGAGTCATAGCCCTGCCAGAGATCAGATTTGTGGAGACCGGAACCTCACTGCTCTACTCCGATACCATGAGAAAAAGGCTTGGGATCACCAGGGATGCGATCGCTCCCCTCCATGAGGTCTGGGCACCTGCGGATATCAGATTTTTAGAAGCAAATCTCATAGACATTGAAGCGGAGGACTGATGATGAATGAGAATTTAAAGCTTGAAGTGAACGGAGAGGATATGACCATCACGCTTAAGGGCAGGATCAGTGCATTGGTCACTGATGCTATCACCCAGGAGGTGATCGGCCGGCTTGAGGGTGTGAAGCATGTGTATATGGATATCAGGGATGTGGATTACATATCCTCAGCGGGGCTCAGGTTCATCCTGATCGTGCAGAATGAGATCGATGATATAGACGGGGGAAGCCTGAAGGTGAGCAGTGCTTCCGATATGGTCATGTCTGTACTCGAGAGTACAGGATTTTTGAACTTTCTTGATATTGAAGAGCGATAGGAGAGATAAGGATCAATGGCGGAGAGAACTGGCTTTCTTGAACAATTTGAAAAAAATGCGGCTGAGCTTGCGGATCACATTGCCTTAAGCGACTGGAAAAAGCAGCTGACTTATGGGGAACTGGATCGCCTTTCGGGACAGGTCTACAGATATCTGTCAGGCAAGGGGATCGGACCTGAGGATTTCGTCATGGTCAACCTGGAGCGGGGCGTAGACATATTTGCGGCCTGTATCGGTGTGTGGAAGGCGGGGGCGGCCTATGTCATCTGCGAGGTAGGCTATCCGGCGGAAAAGGTTGCGTTCATATACAGGGACTGCGGCTGTAAGCTCAGGCTTGACAGTGAGGCAATGCGGGAGATCGGGGCCCTTCCGCCGCTTCCGGGCTATGTGGATGTAGGCGAGCATGCGGCAGCCTATGCGGCCTATACTTCCGGCACCACCGGCAATCCCAAGGGCGTCATTCACGAGAAGGGAACTCTGGTGAACTGCAGGAAATCCTTCTGCTATGAGGGGCAGCCCATATACAGGTCGGACGATATCTTTGCCCTTCTGTCCCCCCTGCATTTTGCGGCTTCCACCATGATCATGCATCCGGTACTGTTTGCCGGAGCAGAGCTTACCATACTTCCCTACGAGGTGGTGAAGAATCCCGCAGCCCTTACGGAATACATAAAGGACAGGAGAGTCACCTGCTCATTTTTCACCCCCTCACTAGTCAGGCTGTTCAAGGGCTTTCATCCGGAGTTCCGCCTGCTGTTCTTAAGCAGCGAGCCCGCATCGAATATCTATTTTGACAGTATCACTATATACAACGTGCACGGCCAGACAGAAACCGGATCCCTCACAACGGTATTTAAAGTCGATCAGCCTTACCCCGTAACTCCCATCGGAACCTCACAGATCGAGGAAGTGGATGTATTTCTGCTCAATGACGAGGGCAGCAGATGCCAGGTGGGAGAGATGGGTGAGATCTGCCTCAATAACGATTACTTCAGAGGCTATATAAACCTTCCCGAAATGACGGAGAATGCCTTAAAGGGTGGCGTATATCATACAGGAGATATAGGCAAATATCTGCCTGACGGCAATATGGTTCTCCTGGGCCGCAACGATGATATGGTCAAGATCAACGGCAACAGGGTGGAGCCGGCGGAGATTGAAATTGCAGTGGAAAAGCTTACCGGACTGAAGAAGGTTGTGGCGAAGGCCTTCAAGGAGGCGGAGCGGACCTACGTCTGCGCTTACTATCTTAAGAATGAGGCCATAGAAGCGGGCATCTTTGATGACGGCAGGCTCAGGATAGACATGGAGTCTCTGAGAAACAGACTTCCCCAGTACATGATCCCGGCATATTTTGTGGCGCTGGAGGAATTCCCTCTGAACCAGAACGGAAAGCTTTCCAGAAAGGACCTGAAGGCGCCGGATGTGTCTGATTACAAACGGGAATATGTTGCACCGGAGAGTGATCTGGAAAGAAGCCTGACAGAGGCCATGGCCCGTGTCTTGAAGCTTGAAAAAGTCGGAGTCACTGAGGATTTCTTTGAGATCGGCGGAGATTCCATAAAGGCCATCGCCCTTGTGGACGAAATGAGCGACATAGAGCTGAGTTCAGCGAATATATACAGATACAGGACCGCCGGAAAAATAGCGGAATTCTATGCAAAGGAAGGGGGCACCAGGGATTATACGGCCCTTCTTGCCGAGGCAGAGAAAAAGGTTTTCCCCTTTACCCCCAACCAGCTGCTGCATCTGCAGTATGTGCTGGAGGATGAGAAGAGGGTTGACATGACTGTCAATCATTTTGCGCTCCTTAAACCGGAAACAGATACCGTCAGGTTCAAAGAGGCCGTTGACAGAGTGATCAGGGCTCACCCCGTTTATATGACCCACATGTTCCGAAATGACAGGGGTGAGTGCCTGCAGAGATATGATGAAGCATATTACAGGGAGACGGAGATCATAAGGCTCACGGAGGAGGCATTCGAAGCCGTAAGGCAGGAGATGCCTGTAAGGTTTAAAATCTTCGACGAGCCCCTGTACGTAAGCAGGATATATGTTACGGAAAAGGGAGCATACTTTTACCTGGGGCAGCACCACCTCATCTCTGATGGGACCTCTGTGAAGATCGTTCTGGAGGACATCTTCAGAGCCTATCAGGAGGAAGACTATGAGCCGGAAGAGGATCACTACCTGCTGTTCCTTGACAAAATCACGGAAGCACAGACCGATGACAGGCTCAGGGAGGCAAGGAGCAGGTATGAGGAGCTCTACAGAAGCATGGCAGGCGAGGACAATATCCCCCACGGCCTGAAGACAGACATGAGCAGCCATGATAAGTCCTGCGGCAGCTTTGTGGCACCTTCAAAGCTTAAGGACAGCGGAGAACTGAACCTGTCCGTGCTGGCATCGGTGCTGATCGCCGAGGCCAGGATGAATGGGGCGCCTGCAGCCATGGCCCTTTCCGTATATGCAGGCAGAAACGGAAAGCATGAGGAGGCTTCTGTGGGAATGCTCACCCAGCTCATACCCGTATGTGTCAGAGTCGGTGAGGATACACGGCCGGAAGACCTCACGGAAGAACTGAAGGAGCAGATCAGCCTGGGACTTTCCTACCCGGAGTATTCCTTTATCTATGACAGGCTGGGAAGTGCAGTCGACATGGTAAGATATATTTTCCAGAAGGATATCTTCAGACCCACAAAGCTCTTTCTTCTTGAGCAGGAAGAAGTGCCCATAGTCAATAAGGATGAGGGAAGCTCAGGCGTCATCAGTGTGGGTGTGATCTCCAACACAGGAATGGAGGATGCGATACTGGGCATCAGATATTCAAAGGACAACTATAAGACCTCAACAATAGAGCGCTTTTCGGAGCAGATCCTTAAGAACCGGTAAGGCTGACAGAAGGAAGAAACATTTTGCAGGAAACTTAAGATAACGCTCTCCACGTGATATTACGGTCATGCGGAGGGCGTTTGCTATGAGATTCTGCCGATGGGAAAATCACATTCTTTTTATGGCTGCCTGACCTGTGTTACAATAGGAAGAGACAAAAAGACTTTCATGGAGGCGGCAGTTTTGATGTTAAGAGAATTTTCTGAAAAAAGCAGCAGGATACTTCTGCATCGTTTGGGGATAAAACATGATATGTAAAAATTGTGGCGCAGAAATAGAGAGGACGGTGTTGATCTGCCCCTACTGTGGTTATGAGAATCCACAGGAGGCCATGCAGGAACACGGCCGGGAATTAGAGCATCTTCATCAGGCGACGGAGGATGTAAAGGGTCTGAAAGACAGGACAGCAAAGAAAGCTGTCAGAAAGTCTACCAGGGTGATCGGCTGTGTTGTGGGCGCTTTTCTTGTACTTGCGGTCATTGTATATCTGGTGACGGCTCATCAGGCAAACACGGCTCTCAGCAGGCAAAACGATCAGATCAGTACGCTGGAATCCTATTATACTTCCGGTGACTATGAGCAGATGACAAAATATCTGGAGCAATGTGAGAACTCTTCCCGGCAGGTATATCATAAGTATCGACTCACTGCCATGGCCTATGAAGCGAAAGTCAGCAGTCTGCCCTGGCTTGAAACAGAGCTGGAAAATGTGATAACAGGGAATACGACAGAGCAGCTGGCGAGCTGCTATCAGTATGTTCTGGAGGATTTAAGCAGGATCAGAGGTTATGCAGCAGAGGGCTATGTCTATGGAGAGGGCGATGCCATGGATGCCTTCGATGCTGAATATATGGATCTGCTCATGAGGAAAGGATTCCTCACAGAGGAAGAGATCGATGAAGCAGTATCAAAATCCGCTGAAGCGGCAGAGGAAGCAGCAGCGGAGCTTGCGGGTCTGTCTTATGAAAGATTGACAAGGGAGATGACACAACAGTGAGATGCAGGAATTGCGGAGCCGATTATCGGACCAGAGAACTGAAATGTCCCTATTGCGGAGCCGAGAATCTTCTTGGCAGGATCTGGATGGGGGAAGTCTCTGACGCTGAGAGGAAATACGAAAAGGCCAGGAAAGAAGCCAGAAAAGGGCTGCCTGTGTATGTCATGAACCGCGTAGTGAATCGCGTGCTTGTTCTCCTGACCATCATTTTTTTTGGCGCCATGATCATCTATGGTATTGTGGACAATGGTGCCGGATTAAAAGCCATTTTTCATACAGAACAGACAAAGGCGCAGATGAAGGAGTATTATGACGCCGGGGAATGGGTGCAGCTGTATCATTACATGTCAGACTACAGCTTGTTTTCTCAGGAAGAAGACAGTTACGTTTATTCTCAGGCTGCCTTTGCAGGAATTGGTTATCAGCAGTTCTGTGATCATAAATATGAATTTTGTGAGCTGACTGATGAAGAAAAAATGGAAGATGACTATCATCTGGAGCAGACGATCCGCAATGGCTGGGAACTGATGACACTTGATTACGGTATTTACGATGAAGGCCGGGAGGAAGTCGTATCATCCCCTGTGTATCAGGACTGGTGTGCGGATGTCCGGTCATTCTGGATGGGGACTCTTGGCATGACGGCAGATGAAGTGGAAGAAATTCTAAACATAGATTACATCTCCGGGTCTGACCTTGATCCCATCATAGCTGCTCTGAAGGCAAGACAGTTCCGGGCGCAGGAGGTGGCCTCAGATGCGGAATAAGAAGATAAAAAAAGAAAAGAGCCCTTCTGTTTTCGGATTTGTGATCAAGACCGCAGTCGCACTGGGAATGGTCCTGTTCCTGGTCCTGATCGCCGGCATTATCCTGGAAACCATATCCGAGAAGAACGGCATGAAAGATATGACCTGGAAGATGGACTATATGGATAGTCTGTTCTATGATCACAAGTACTCAGAGATCCGGACGGAACTTGAGCTGTACGAGCTGGACGGTGAAGAGTTTGATACCTATTGGGAGATCGTAGACGGCTATGCAGATTATATGGATTATCTCCAGTGGGCCAGGACCACAGAGGACATGGTGGAAGGCAGCTCTCAAAAAGCCGCAGAGTATCGGCAGAAAGTGATCAGGAATGCGGAATCCTGCCGGTTTGAGCGAAATCAGAAACAGCTGAACGCGTGGAAAGAAGCCCTCTGATATACGCCAAAGAGGTCTGTCCTTCGGGACAGGCTTCTTTTCAGGTTTTAAATGATGGTCTGTGACGTTGGACTTTGCTACAATGGAAGTCAGAGAAATCCATGGACGGCAAATTACAGAAAAAGGGAATCACGATGGCTGAAAAAACAGGACAGAAGAGAAATACAGGAAAATGCCGCTATGCAGAGCAATGCGGCGGCTGCACCTACCAGGGGGTGCATTATAAAGAACAGCTGCAGAAGAAGCAGAAATATATCGAAGAGCTGCTGAAAGATTTCGGACACGTGGAACCGATCCTTGGAATGGCCCATCCGGAATGCTACAGGAACAAGGTCCATCACGGTTTTACAAAGGACCGCAGCGGCAATATCATTTCCGGACCTTATGAGGCAGGATCACACTGGATCATTGATGTGAAGCATTGCGGGATCGAGGATAAAAAATGTCAGGAGGTTGCAGAGACGGTGCGCCGGCTGTGCAGGAAACTGAAAGTGCCGGTTTACAACGAGAAGACAGGCAATGGCGTAATGCGCCGCGTACTGGTACGGCGGGGTTTTGCCACCGGCGAGGTGATGGTCGTGCTGGTGGTGGGAAGTCCGAAATTCTCCGCGAAACGCAAATTTGCCGCAGAGCTTGCGGCACGTCATCCGGAGATCGTGACGATCATTTCAAATCTGAATGATAAGCATACCAGCATGATCCTCGGAGACAGGGAGGAAGTGCTCCTTGGGGATGGCTATATCCACGACATACTTTGCGGTAAGACCTTCCGGATCTCTTCGAAATCATTTTATCAGGTAAATCCGGTGCAGACGGAAGTACTCTATCGGACAGCATTGGATTTTGCCGGCCTGACAGGGAAGGAGACCGTCATTGATGCGTATTGCGGTATCGGTACCATAGGCATCTGTGCTGCAGATGCGGCAAGATCTGTCATCAGTGTCGAACTGAACCCGGATGCGGTACGGGATGCAAAGGCAAATGCAGCCGCCAATCATATAAATAATATGCGCTTTTTCACAGCTGATGCCGGCGAGTATATGAAGCAACTGGCTGCGCAGGGTCAAAGAGCAGATGTGGTCTTTATGGATCCTCCCCGCAGCGGCAGTACCATCAGATTCATGCGGGCGGCCATGCGGCTCGGCCCCCGGAACATCGTCTATATCTCCTGCGGACCCGAGAGCCTTGCGGGAAATCTGAAATTCTTCCGGGAAAACGGTTACGAGGTCTGTAAGATACAACCTGTGGATATGTTTCCGTTTACAAGGCATGTAGAGACGGTATGCCTTTTGTCCAAACTTTCCGAAGCGAAGCATAGTATCGATGTAAAGCTGGATATGGATGAACTGGATGTTACGACTGCAGACAAGTGAGACAGGAAATCTTGCGACGCTGAGCTAGTCCCTTTAGGGGATTTCCGTAGTCGAACTTATGCAGAGCAGAAAAGCAATTGTGGAAGTTTTAAAATAGTTGGGAATGATTTGATCAAAATGATATTTTGATATATCGCCATTTAAAATCAGATCACCGGTTTAATGCAAATAAACGAGGCTGTATCAGAAAAAGAGAGTCTGATACAGTCCTACTTTTTGCTGGCTAATTTACATAAAAAAGCGAATTTGCAAATATTCAAGTGGCATATAGAAACTTTGTATCGAAAGTATGTGTTAATATGTAACCGGATTATTATGCCTTTCCGGCTTGAAACGGGAGATATACTTGCGATGAATGAAAAAAGACAAGTGGAATTTCGATATTATGATATTCCAAAAGGTGAGATTGTTTTGCCGTTGATGGGGCCGACCTGGAATAAGGCATATGGAGAAGGGCGCGAAAAACTGCATTTCCATAATTACTATGAAGTGGGATACTGTTATGAAGGTGAAGGAGAAATGATCCTGGGCGAAAGGACATATAGCTTTGCTCCGGGATGTATCTCTCTGATTCCTACAAAAGAGCTTCACACAACAAATACATTCGGGAAGAAGGCCGGCTGGGAGTGGATGTATTTTGACATTCATGAAATACTGAAGCAAATATATTCAGATGATGAAATATTCAGAGAGAATATCTTACATGAAATCGATAAAGAAGGCCACTTTCTGGCCCCGGACATGAATACCAGAAAGATATCATTTCTGGTTCGGGGGATTTTTACTGAGTTGCAGGATAAAGACTACATGTACAGAGAAATGGTACGGCACCTTCTAACCATGCTGGTGGTAGAGATCATCCGGGAAACGGACTCCACAAAGCGACCGGACCGGGCCCCTGTGAAGATCGATATTTTCCCGGCCATCGACTTTGTAAAGCAAAATTATGCTTCAACTGTTCATGTGATGGACCTGGCTCGGGCATGTGGGATGAGTGAGAGCCATTTTCGCAAGATCTTTGAGAAATATATGAATATGAAGCCGATGGATTACGTGAATTTTGTACGTATTCAGAAAGGCTGTGCTCTCCTGCGTGATACCGATCTCACAGTGGCGCTGATCGCCGATCGTGTCGGGTATGAGAGCGTTTCATCTTTTATTCGCAATTTCCGGCGAATTACCGGCTGCACTCCGAATAAATGGAAGACAGATGAGGAAAACGGAAAAAATAAGTTTATGAGCTATAATGTAACAGCCTTGAAGGGGTGGCTGGAATAAAAGCGAATTTGCAAGTAAATAAAGCGACAGTAAAAACATAGCTGAGTCGCCAGATGGTATTATGACTGTGAAATATGCCAGAAGAATATGAAGGAATTTGAATATTCTTGTGCAAATCTCATAAAATCATAAGACTTGGTGGCGTTACAGATTTGAGCCATTGATTTGGCTGCCTGGAATGACAACAATGTCATTTTGGGCAGCCAAATCAATGGCTTATTTTATTCGGGAGAAAGATGCAATGCAGGAAAAAGAACGTCTGAATCATGCCATAGAGCAGTTTACAAGTATCTACGGAAAACAGAATATGAAGGTTTACAGTGCACCGGGAAGAACAGAGATCGGCGGCAATCACACCGATCATCAATATGGTAAAGTGCTGGCCGCCTCTGTGAACCTTGATACCATTGCGGTGGTATCTGAGACGGATGATAAAATCGTGCGTCTGAAGTCCGATGGTTACCGGAAGGTGGAGATTGATCTGAATGATCTGAGTATTCACCCGGAAGAAAAAGGAACGACACAGGCCCTGATTCGTGGTGTGGCCGCAGGTATGGCTGACCAGGGATTTCAGATCGGTGGTTTCTGTGCCTATGTAACCAGCGAAGTCTTAAGCGGTTCCGGACTTTCATCTTCTGCTGCCTTTGAAGTGCTCATCGGAACAATTTTTTCTGGGTTATACAACCAGGAAAAAATCGATGCGATTACGATAGCCCTGATTGGACAGGAAGCGGAAAATGATTATTTTGGGAAGCCGTCGGGCCTGATGGATCAGATGGCGTGCTCCGTCGGTGGTCTGATCTATATCGATTTTGAAGATCCGGAAGCACCTAAGGTGGAACGGTTGGATGTTGATTTTGAGGCTTTCGGACACAGCCTTTGCATCGTAGACACAAAAGGTTCCCATGCGGATCTTACAGGCGATTATGCGGAAATACCGGCTGAAATGAAAAAAGTTGCCTCTTTCTTCGGCGCTGATGTCCTGCGTCAGATCGATGAGCACGCTTTTTACAAAGAACTTTCCCTGATTCGGAAATATGCCGGTGACAGGGCAGTCTTGCGCACCATCCATTTCTTTGATGAAAATCGTCGTGTAGATGCGGAAAAAGAAGCACTGCTTGCCGGGAATTTTGAAAAATTCAAAGAACTGGTCTGGGATTCCGGACAATCTTCATTCAAATATCTGCAGAATGTTTATTCAGCACATAAGCCTGAGGATCAAAGCCTTGCAATTGCTCTGATGCTGACAAGAAAGATTCTGGGAAACAAAGGCGTGTGGCGTGTTCACGGAGGCGGATTTGCCGGTACGATTCAGGCATTTGTGCCAAATGAAATGGCGGCAGAATATAAGAAACGCATTGAACAATTGTTTGGAAGCGGGTCCTGCTATGTGATGAAAATCCGTCCTTTCGGCGGGAAGAGGATCCTGTGATCCGCAGGTCATTTTACAAAAAACAAACCGTTTCACGCAACAACTATCTATAGATTCGAGGTGAAAGAATGAATGAACCATGGACGATCGATGAGGGAATTATTTCGCTTACCGAATACGGGATTCAAAAAAGACTGATAGAAGAACAGGACAGGATCTATACGATCAATCGATATCTGGAAATATTGGGCCTGGATGAATTTAATGCGGAGACAAAATCTGAAGAAGCAACAGAGGAACAAAAGCTGTATTTGCCGGAAATCCTGGAACGGGTTACAGACTGGGCTTTTAAAAAGGGATTGCTTCCGAATGATGGGATCACGCAGAGGGATCTGTTCGATACGAAACTCATGGGAGTTCTGGTTTCAAAACCGTCTGAAATCTCTGAAAAGTTTTGGGGCAAATACAAGGAAAGTCCACACCTTGCAACGGATTGGTTTTATGAATTCAGTCAGGATACGAATTATATCCGACGGGATCGTATCCAAAGGGATAAACGCTGGAAGGTTGCAAGCAAATATGGGGATATTGATATCACGATCAATCTTTCAAAGCCGGAAAAAGATCCGAAAGCAATCGCAGCGGCTAAGAACATGGGTGGAAATTCCTATCCCAAGTGCCAGCTTTGTTTGGAAAATGAAGGTTATGCCGGAAGGGTGAATCACCCGGCGCGTCAGAACCATCGGATCATACCAATCAAGGTGAATGGGCAACCCTGGGGATTTCAGTATTCTCCGTATGTGTATTACAACGAACACTGCATTGTATTTAATGGTAGGCACGTTCCGATGAAGATCGACAGGGAAGCATTTGAAAAGCTGTTTTCCTTCGTGGATCAGTTTCCGCATTACTTTCTGGGTTCCAATGCGGATCTTCCGATTGTTGGTGGTTCGATCCTTTCTCACGATCATTTTCAGGGAGGACATTATGAGTTTGCCATGGAGTGCGCAAAAATAGAAGAGAGATTTTCTATATCGGGATATGAGGATGTAAAAGCGGGAATTGTTCACTGGCCATTGTCGGTGATCCGTCTGAATGGAGAAAACAAGGAGCGTGTGATCGAATTGGCGGAGCACATCCTGACAAGCTGGCGGGGTTATACCGATGAGGCGGCATTTATCTATGCCTATACAGAGGGAGAGCCGCACAATACAATTACTCCGATTGCCCGAAAGCATGGAGCAGAGTACGAACTGGATCTGGTTCTGCGGAACAATATCACCACAGAGGAGCGACCGCTTGGCGTATATCACCCTCGGAATGAATATCACCATATCAAGAAGGAAAATATAGGGTTGATCGAAGTCATGGGTCTGGCTGTGCTGCCGGCACGACTTGACGCTGAGATGAAGCTGCTGGAGAAATGTCTGACAGATCAAATACCGATTGATACATATCCTGAACTGGAAAAACACGCGGAATGGGCAGCTGATATACAAAAACATTACAGTCTGATCACACAGGAGAATGTAAATGAAATTCTGCAGGATGAGATAGGAAAAGTGTTCATCAAGGTTTTAGAAGATGCCGGAGTTTATAAGTGTACTGCCGAAGGCAGGAAAGCTTTCCTGCGTTTTATCCGAACTTTATAAAGCAGCAGCGGTAACTATGAATTTCATGATGCAGGAAACGCTGTATTCCTGACAGAAAAAGGAGGAGGGGCGCACAGATGAGAAGGTATGCTTTTGGTGTTGATCTTGGCGGAACGACCGTAAAAGTGGGCCTGTTTGAAACGAATGGTACTCTGTTGGATATGTGGGAAATTCTCAGCAGGACAGAGGAAAGCGGAAAGTATATCCTGCCGGATATTGCCGCGGCAGTCATGAAAAAGCTTAAAGACAGGGACATTGCAAAAGCAGAAGTGGAAGGAATCGGGATCGGCATTCCGGGCCCGGTTTGTAAAGACGGCACTGTTCTGCGGTGTGTAAATCTTGGCTGGGGCATATTCAATGTGGAAAGCTCTCTGTACGATCTGACCGGTATGCGTGTGCGTGCAGCTAATGACGCGAATGTGGCCGCTCTGGGGGAAATGTGGCAGGGAGGCGGAAAAGGTTTTCAGGACCTTGTCATGGTCACTTTGGGGACAGGAGTTGGCGGAGGCATCATTGTCAATGGACATATATTTACCGGAGCCAAAGGATCTGCGGGCGAAATAGGGCATATTCCAATGGTCGATGACGAGATGGACATCTGCGGCTGTGGAAAAAGAGGCTGTCTGGAACAATATGCATCTGCGACAGGCATGGTGAGAATCACCAGACGCTATCTGAAGGAACATCCCGATGCTGATACGAGCCTGACCGGATCCTGCGCTGCAAAAGATATCTTTGATGCCGCCAAGGCAGGCGATGAAACTGCTCTGCATATGGTAGCAGAAATGACTGATATTCTTGGAAAAGCCTGCGCTTCAGTGGCATGTGTGATAAATCCGGAGGTGTTTGTGATTGGTGGAGGAATTTCCAATGCCGGGAAAATACTGATGGATCCCCTGGAGAATGCATTCAGGCGCTATGCATTTCACACTATGACAGATACGGTATTCAAAAGAGCAACACTTGGAAATAAAGCCGGTATCTACGGCGGCGTAAAGCTTGTTCTGGAAGATTAAACGGGAGGTGTATCCGAATGACTATTGTTGATAGTTTTTCAAAGGCAGAAGTTTTCTTTGCCTTTTTAAATCACAATAAATTTATAAGGAGGGAGCATTATGATTGTGCCGCATTATTATGAAGATCTGCACATACTGCACGAAGGAACCTGCCCGGACAGAGCCTATTACGTTCCGGCTTCCCGACAGATGGACTGCCTTGTGGAGGAACGGGAAAAATCAGACCGTCTGCAGATGCTGAACGGGAACTGGAAGTTCCGGTACTATGGAAATCTCTATGATCTTAAGGAGAATTTCTTTGAGGTGTCCTATGAGCCGGATGGATTCGATGAGATCCCCGTACCGGGTGTATGGCAGAATTACGGATACGACCGGCATCAGTACACAAATTTCCGCTATCCGTTTCCGGTGGATCCGCCTTATGTACCCCAGGAGAACCCCTGCGGCGCATATATTCATCGTTTCACTTATCGGGCAGATGAGGCGGCTCCGAAAACTTTTCTTGAATTTGAGGGCGTTGATTCCTGCTTCTATGTCTGGCTGAACGGGAAATATATCGGCTACAGCCAGGTGTCTCATGCCTTAAGCGAATTTGATGTAACAGACGCGATAAAGGATGGGGAAAATGTACTGGCAGTTTTGGTTTTGAAGTGGTGTGACGGAAGTTATCTGGAGGACCAGGATAAGTTCCGTATGAGTGGCATCTTCCGCGATGTTTATCTCCTGAAGCGTCCCAACCAGTGCCTGTTTGACTATTTTATCAATGCGGAACCGACCGGCGACACGGCCAGGATTAGCATCCGTACAAAATATCTGGATCAGACGATTCCGGTGAAGGCTTCTCTGCTGGATGCAGATGGAAAAATCGTCAGCGAATTTATTTTCCAGGGAGATACGGAATGCGAGATCAGGGATCCAATCCTCTGGAACAGTGAACAGCCCTATCTGTACACATTGGTCCTGGAGACAAAAGATGAAGTGATCACGGAGCAGGTTGGCATCCGTGAGATTCATGTGGAAGGAAACGTGGTCTATGTAAACGGCAGGCCTGTGAAATTCCGCGGCGTGAACCGCCATGACTCTGATCCGGTGACCGGCTTCGTTATCAGTGTGGACCAGATGAAAAAAGATCTCGCGATGATGAAGCAGTACAACTTTAACGCAATCCGAACCAGCCATTATCCGAACCAGCCCATGTTTTATCAGATGTGCGACCACTATGGTTTCTTTGTGATCGACGAAGCAGATAATGAGAGTCATGGGCCCTGGATGCTCTGCTATGCAAACGATACGGATGAAGAGCGTGCCGGCCGCTGGAATGAACTGATCTCCGACAATCCGGAATTTGATGAAGCCACCATGGACCGCACCCGAAAGCTGGTGGAACGCGATAAAAACCGCCCATGTGTTATTGTATGGTCCATGGGCAATGAAGGTGGCTATGGCTGTACCTTTGAGAAAGCTCTTGCCTGGACAAAGAAATATGATCCCAGCCGTCTGACGCACTATGAGAGCGCCTACTATCGCGGCCGCGCCCGCAAATATGATTATTCCAATATCGATCTCTACAGTCGTATGTATCCGCCCTTCGAGCAGGTGCTGGAATATGTGGAGAATGATCCGGACAAGCCCTATCTGATGTGCGAGTACTGTCATTCCATGGGAAACGGCGCAGGTGATTATGAGGATTATTTCGAACTGATTGAAAAATACGATTGCATCTGCGGCGGTTTTGTCTGGGAGTGGTGCGACCACGCCATTTATAAAGGTGAAGCGGAGAACGGAAAGGCAATCTACTGGTATGGCGGTGATCATGAAGAATATCCGCATGACGGAAACTTCTGCATGGACGGCCTGGTATATCCGGACAGAACGCCTCATAACGGTCTGAAGGAATTCAAGAACGTCCACCGGCCGGCACGTGTAGTCTCCTATGATCAGGAAAACGGAAGCATCGTACTGAAGAATGAGATGAATTTCGTTGATCTGAAGGATTATCTGGACATTGCTTATGAAGTGTTTTGTGACGGTACAGTGACAGCTTCCGGTAAGATCGATACAGCCAATATTCCTTCTGTTCTTCCATACCGGACTGGCGTAATTACTCTGCCAATCACTGCCCCGGAAAAAGGGCATGCCTTCCTGAAACTGAACTATACTTTAAAAGAGCCAAATGCATTCTGCCCGGCGGGGCATGAGCTTGGATTTGATGAGATCCCGCTGACTACTGCTGATAACCGTAATCAGTCTGTTCTCATCTGGGAGGATGCTGATCAGGCAAAGACTGATGATTATGAACCGATCCTGGTCGAGGAAAATGAAAAGCAGCTGCTGATACTCGGAAGCGGCTTCACTTACACATACAGCAAGCTGTACGGAACCTTTGAGCAGCTGCAGGCAAACGGCAGAAATCTTCTGGACCGTCCTATGGAACTGAATGTCTGGAGAGCACCGACGGACAATGATATGTATATCAAGCTGGAATGGTTCAAGGCCATGTATGACCGGGCCGGTTCCAGAGCGTATACAACAAATTACACATTGACAGATACGGCGCTGGTGATCCGCAGCAAAATGTCTATGACAGCTGTGACAGTACAGCGGATGATGGAGATTAGTGCTACCTGGACGATTCAGAACACAGGTAAGATCTCCGTACACATGGATGTGGAACGGAACATGGATTTTCCAGAGCTTCCGCGGTTTGGTCTTCGTCTCTTCCTTCCGAAGAGCATGCGTCAGGTCACTTACTTCGGGCTGGGTCCGGAGGAGTCCTATGCGGATAAGAGAAGGGCAGCCTCTCACGGAGTGTATCGTTCCGATCTTGGCGGTCTGCATGAGGATTATTTAAAACCGCAGGAAAACGGCAGTCACAGTGATTGCGATTATGTGGTACTGGAGGACGAAAAGCTTGTTTTGAAGGCTTACAGCTCGGAGGCATTTTCCTTCAACGCATCGGAATATACACAGGAAGAACTGACGGAGAAGAAACATAATTATGAACTGGAGACCTGCGGCAGTACTGTGCTATGCCTGGATAAAAAGCAGGATGGTATCGGCTCCAACAGCTGCGGTCCCAGACCTCAGGAAAAATACAGGTTCGAAGAAAAGACATTTTCATTTGATCTGACTATGATCATGGAAAGTAAATAGGGGGTATCAGAATGGCTACACAGGAAAAAACATATTTGAAATGGTATAACAAGGTCGGCTACGGTTCTGGCGATATCGCGGGCAATGTAGTATATGCGCTGCTTTCCGCATTTGTCATGATCTTCCTGACTGATACAGTAGGAATGAATGCCGGTATTGTTGGTACGCTGATCGCAGTTTCCAAGCTTTTCGATGGCGTCAGCGACATTTTATTCGGAGCCCTGATCGACAAGACACACAGCAAGATGGGGAAGGCCCGCCCGTGGATGCTGTACGGCTATTTTGGCTGCGCCGTCTGCCTGGTTGCAATCTTCTGTATCCCGGCAGATATCAGTGAATTTGCCCAGTATGCATGGTTCTTTATCGCATACACGGTCCTGAATGCAGGATTTTATACCGCAAACAATATCGCATACTCTGCGCTGACTGCCTTGATTACCAAGAACAATCATGAGCGTGTTCAGATGGGCTCTATCCGTTTCATGTTCGCATTCGGCACCAGCATGCTGATTCAGACTATCACTGTAGGCTGTGTGGCAGCCTGCGGCGGCGGAGCAGGTGGCTGGAGAACAGTTGCCATTGTCTATGCGATCATTGGCGTGATCTCCAACACGATTTCTGTTATGTCTGTAAAAGAGCTTTCCCCGGCAGAACTTGCGGAGGCAGATGTGACCCCTGCAGCTTATGATGCGCAGATTAAGGAAGGCGACCTGGAAGAAGTTACCGAAGAATTGAAAAAGGAAGCGAACACGCAGGAAGAGAAATACAGCCTGATCGATGCATTCAAGATCCTTGTTCATAATAAATATTATCTGATGATCGTAGGTGCATACCTGCTGATGCAGATTTATTCTGCTACGCTGAACATGGGTATTTACTTCATGACGTATGTTTTGAAAAATGCAAATCTGCTTGGCGTTTTCTCCTGGGCCATCAACATTCCGATGATTATTGGGCTTCTGATGACCCCGACTCTGGTACAGAAATGGGGCGGCATGTTCCGCCTGAACCGGACCGGTTATATGATCGGTACCCTGGGACGTCTTGGCGTTGTTGTTGCAGGTTATATGGGAAGCGTGCCGCTGATGCTGGCATGCACAGCAATCGCCGCACTCGGCATGAGTCCGCTTCAGGGCGATATGAACGCGCTGATCGCCACCTGTTCGGAATATACATTCCTGACTACCGGTAAGCGTGTGGATGGAACCATGTATTCCTGCACTTCCTTCGGTACAAAGGTAGGCGGAGGTATTGGTACAGCGTTAGCCGGCTGGCTGCTGGCTCTGTCCGGTTACGTGGGCGGTGCGGCGCAGCAGAGTGCATCCTGCATGAACATGCTGCATATCATGTATCTGTGGATGCCGATGATCTTCAACCTGCTGATCACTCTGATCCTGACCAGGCTGAATGTGGAAAAGGCAGTCGCAGATCTGAAGGGACAGCAGTAACGGAGAAGCTCAAAGGAGAATCCCTCCTTTGAGCGGTTTCCAATAGGCAGACAGGCTGCTCTTTTGGTCATGGCGACGAGGAGAATCGACCTCATGATTGCATGAAGGGAGATTCAAGAATGCTGATTGAGCAGTACTGTGTGGAACATCCCAAAACGAAAAAAGCAAAGTTTTTATGGGAAATGGTACAGATGTCTTATGACATAGAATGTGAAATAGATGATCCGGATCTTCTGTATTTGGAACAACTGATTTCACGAGAAAGAAATCCTGAGTTGAAGCAAGCATTAGAAGATCTAGACGATTTTATGTGCGGTTATTAAAAGGACGCCTTTGGCCAGCAGAAACCCAACTGGCTAAGGGCGTCTTCTTATTTTAGTCGTAAAATCTCCGGAAGTTAACATAAATGCAAGAGAACACATTGCGTTTCCGAGACACACATGCTATAATAGACACAAAGTGTGATAATAGCATGGAGGACAATATGGAAAAAGCGGATAAGATCAAGCAGTTAAGAGCGCTCACTGGCATGAACCGCAAGGAGTTCTGCGAATATTTTCAGATTCCCTACCGGACCGTATCAGAGTGGGAACGGGACGGCAGGCATGCACCGGATTATCTGGTCCGGCTGCTGGAGTATTATATCAGGATCGAACAGATCACAAAGGACAAAGTAGACGCAAAACCGGGTTCCAGTCTGGAATCATCTATGCGCGAGCATTTCGGGGAGGATGAGTGAATATGGCAAAGAAACCGGTAAAAGAAACGATTCATGCCAAAGGTTTTGAGATTGGCATATATACGAATGATTTCGAAAATGAATTTATATCGCTGACGGATATGGCCCGCTATATCACCCAAAGTGAGGTCATGACCAAATCGGCAGAAGGAGGAAAATAAGGGAAAACAGGCCAGGGGAAAACAAGAAAGAGAACTTTCCTTACACAGTTTTTGCTTCAGAAAAATTACTATGCTGAAGTGCGTGACCACGGCGCTGGCACGGAAAGACAGTATCGTTTTACAGCTATGCGCTGTGTGGATGATGATCATGCGGTAATTACTTTACATAGATTTTACACAGATTGTACATTGGATTTTACCAAGCTGTCGTATCATACACTCTGATAATCGCAAAATTATGTCTTTTATTGGAGAAAAGTATTATGACGATCTATGAATTTTTCAGCCTGATGGGAGGCGTCGGCCTCTTTCTGTACGGGATGAGCATCATGTCCACCGGCCTGAAAAACGCTGCCGGAGACAAGATGCAGGTTATCCTGGAAAAAGCCACAGCGAACCGCTTTATCGCGGTAGCAGTCGGTATTGTGGTGACACTGCTGATCCAGAGCTCTTCCGCAACGGATATGATGGTCATCGGTTTTGTAAATTCCGGATTGATGACACTGGCTCAGGCCATAGGTGTCATCATGGGAGCCAATATCGGCACGACCATCACGGCGCAGATCACTGCCTTCAACCTTGGCGCCTATGCGCCCATGATCCTGTGTATCGGTGCCCTGATGTTTCTCTTTCTCAAGCAGAATACTGTGAAGCATATCGGCTCTATCATCATGGGCTTCGGTATGCTGTTTTTCGGCATTTCTGTCATCAAGTCTGCCATTGCTCCCCTGTCAGAGAGCGCAGGCTTTATCTCTTTTCTTTCCACTCTGGAAAATCCGGCGATCGCAGTACTGTTTGGCGTGGCATTTACGGCACTCCTGCAGAGCTCATCATCTTCTGTCGTGATCTTTCAGACCTTTGCGGTGCAGGGCCTGATCGGTTACCATATGACGGTCTACCTGGTCATTGGTGCAGCGATCGGATCCGTCACGCCAAATATCCTGGCATCCCTGACTACAAATCGAAACGGCAAACGAACAGCAGTGCTGAATCTGCTCTTTAACCTGATCCGCGCAGGGCTGATGATCCTGCTGATCAATCTGTTCCCTGCTTTCCTGACGATGATCCAGAATCTCACACCGGACAGCATCGGGCACCAGGTGGCCAATACCCATACGATCTTTGCGATCCTTTCAGTTCTGCTGGAACTTCCCTTCGCAGGCGCTATCGTGAAGCTTTCGGAAAAGGTGATCCCCATCCAGCCGGAGGAGATCCGACACAAGGAAAGCAGAAAACTCATATATATGGTGCAGGGAGGAGACCTTCCTTCTTCTGTTGCCCTTCGCCAGGCCAGAATGGAGATCAGCCGCATGGGAGAGATGGCATATGAATGTCTGAAGGATGCAGTGGACAGCTTTTTCTCTCTGGATGAAACCCTTGCAGAACGGGCTATGGATACAGAGGATGCCATCGATATCCTGACAGACAAAATACAGGACCGGCTGATCGCGATGCGTTCCAGAGATTATTCTCCGAGGGTCGTGCAGCAGATCTCTCAGATGATCCTTATCACGTCAGACATTGAGCGGATCTCAGATCACGGGAGAAATGTTGCGGAGTTTACAGAGCAGTACAAAGCCAGAAAGGCAGTGATCACAGAAACCGGCATGCAGGAACTGAAGGATCTTGCAGAGGCCTCCCTGCGTTCGGTGGCGTATTCTCTGTCCATATTTAAGGAGGAAAGCTATTCGAAGATCCCTGAGGCAGAGCGGATGGAGCAGGACGTTGACGATCTGGAGCTTTCCATTGTCAATGCGCACATCGACCGCTTGATGACAGCCGCCTGCGAGCCTGTCGGCGGTGTGATCTTTACAGATATGGCATCTGATCTGGAGCGCTGCTCCGATCATGCGATCAATATCGCTTGCGCCCTGGCTGACTTATAAACTGTGATTTTTGCCGTCACGAAAGTCATGACGGCAGGAATAGAAGACAGCAATAAACCAGGTGATAATGATCGGATAACCGATGAAGCATATCATCCAGTCCAATGTTTCAAGACACCAGATTCGAATAAAAAACCAGAGCAGCAGACCGATCAGGCCAGCCGGAATTTCCAGGGTTGCACGGAACAGGCGGAATTTATTTTCAGCTTTCAAATTTAATTGTTCGATGTGATCCCACAGAAAATGAAGCATAACAGATACCTCCCGTTTGTATGTTGCCTTTATCTTATGGAAGGTATGTAAAGTCTGAAAGCGCTGCCATGTAAAAGCTTTGTAAACCACACAGGTTTTACCTGCGGTTTACCTTTAGCAGGTTTCGCATTTTACACGGCGTTGATACTCTTTTCCAAAATCAAAGGAAAAGAGGTATCAATATGGATATTTTTAATCTGCTGACGATGGTAGGAGGACTGGCGCTCTTCCTTTACGGAATGAAGGTAATGGGTGATGCTCTGGTACAGCTTTCAGGCAGTAAACTGGAAAGGCTTCTGGAACGCCTGACCAGCCGGCGCATTACTGCAGTTCTGCTTGGAACCCTGGTAACTGCAGTCATCCAGTCTTCGTCCGCAACTACAGTTATGGTGGTCGGTTTTGTCAATTCCGGCATCATGAAGCTTTCGCAGGCCGTGGGCATTATCATGGGAGCCAACATCGGCACAACGGTCACCTCCTGGATCTTATCGCTGGCGGGTCTTTCCAGCAGCAATGTGTTTATCAAACTCCTGAAGCCCAGCTCTTTTTCACCGATTCTTGCTGTAGTGGGCATTATCTTTTTGATGACCCAGAAAAACGGCAGCAAAAAGCACACAGTCGGGACGATCCTTCTGGGTTTTGCTGTCCTGATGTTCGGGATGGAGACCATGAGCAGTGCCGTGGCTCCCCTGAAGGAAAACACTGCTTTTACCGGGATGCTGACGGCCTTCAGTCATCCACTGCTCGGTATGACAGCCGGAGCAGCACTTACCGCGATCATTCAAAGCTCCTCTGCTTCTGTCGGTATTCTTCAGGCACTTTGTCTGACAGGCGCAGTATCTTATGGAACAGCAATTCCTATCATTATGGGACAGAATATCGGCACCTGCGTGACCGCGATCCTGTCTTCCATCGGGGCGTCGAAAAATGCCCGCAGGGCAGCCTTGATCCACCTGTATTTCAATCTGATCGGCACTATACTGTTTATGGCATGCTTTTACAGTATTCATGCCATGCATCCCTTTGCATTTCTGCAGAATCCTGCCTCAGCAGCAGGCATTGCGGTGATTCATAGTCTGTTCAATATCGGGTGTACCGTTGTAATGTTTCCCTTTGCCGGTAAACTGGTAAAATTAGCAGAGCTCTCGATTCGTGACAAAGCGCAGGCTGCAGCAGAGGAGAAGCATCTGCCGCCTGCACTGGAAGCCCTGGATGAACGTTTCCTGGACCAGCCGTCATTTGCCATTCAGCTTTGCAAAAAAGCTGCTGATGAAATGGCAGACCTTTCCAGAAAGGCCTTCCGGCTTGGCATGGAGGTCCTGCAGATATATTCTGATCAGGATGCAGACCGTGTGATCGCCATGGAGCAGGAGACGGATCTGTATGAGGATGTGCTTGGCAGTTATCTGGTAAAGCTTTCGGGGCGGGATCTTGGCAATGAAGACAGCCGTCTGCTTTCCGAACTGCTGCATTCCATCAGCGATTTTGAACGGATCTCTGACCATGCGATCAACATTACGGAATCCGCGCAGGAGCTGCAGAACAAAGGGCTTACCCTGACCCCGGCGGGGCAGGATGAACTCAGGGCTTATGGCAGAGCTGTTGCGGACATTCTTGATATTACTGTAGCTGTATTCCGGACAGAGGACATTTCCCTGGCAAAAAGTGTAGAACCACTGGAAGAAGTAGTGGATACCCTCAGTGAGGAAATGAAGCAGCGGCATATTCTTCGGCTGAGGGGAGGAGCCTGCTCGATGGAAGCAGGACTGATCCTCGAGGACATCATTACCAATTATGAAAGAGTTTCCGATCACTGTTCCAATGTGGCGGTCTGCCTGATCGAAACCGCAAAGGATGAATTTGATACCCATGGGTATCTGGATCTGACTGTAAAAGGAAATGATCCGTGGTTCCGGGAGGAGTATGCCAGACTTCGGGAGAATTATCTTCTGCCGCAGGTATAAAAGAGCATGACAGATATGCTATGATATCGCTATGAAGGAAAAGAGGTGACAATATGGCACTGATCTATATCGTAGAGGATGATGCAAGCATCCGGGAGATTGAAACGATCGCTCTGAAAAACAGCAACTATATGGTGCAGGGCTTTGAAAATGCATCAGGTTTTTTCAAAAAGATGGAGGATATTCTGCCGGACCTGATCCTGCTGGATATCATGCTTCCGGATGAAAACGGTTACGAGATCGTTCGCAAACTCAGACAGAGCGCGAAGACAGCCCGTATTCCGGTCATGATGGTGACGGCAAAAACCACAGAATTTGACATGGTAAAAGGCCTGGATGACGGCGCGGACGATTATATCCGCAAGCCCTTTTCCGTGATGGAGCTGCTTTCCAGAGTCCGCGCGCTTCTTCGCAGGACACAGGAAGGGGCGCCGCACCTCCTGACCGTAGGACAGATCAGGCTGGATCATGATCGCCATATCGTGACGGCAGACAACCGGCAGATCGAACTTACCTTCAAGGAATATGAACTGCTGCGTTATCTGATGATCAACGAGGACGTAGTGCTTTCCCGCGATTCCATTATGCTGACTGTCTGGGGAACGGATTATGAAGGGGAAAGCCGCACGGTGGATATGCATATCAAAACGCTGCGGCAGAAGCTGGGAACATGCGGCGGACAGATTGGTACCGTGCGCAATGTTGGCTACGTGATATCGGCAGCACAGGAGCATAAGCAATGAAGCAGAAGATCAATCTCCGCCTGAGTCTGATCGCGCTGCTTGCGGTCATTGCGACCACGATCGGCATTACCTTTGTGTATTACAATCTTTTCCAGACCCAGGTAAAAAATGACCTGTATACAAATGTGCAGTTGCTGGCAGATACAGAATTGTTTCAGAATCTGTATGCCGCTGCAGATGAGGATGCAGAGCGTATCGATCAGTCGGCTCTGACAGAACTGAATTCCGACAATCTGCGTATCACCTGGATCGCTTCGGACGGCACCGTACTTTATGATAATGATACGGACATCGCAGGACTTGCCAATCATCTGGACAGACCGGAGATTCAGTCTGCCATAGAAAACGGAAGCGGGGAAAGCGTAAGGCGTTCCGATACGCTGAATCTGAATACTTTTTACTGTGCCCTGAAGCTGGATGATGGTACGATCCTGCGTGTTTCCACCCAGGCCAGGTCCATCACCAGCGTTTTTATGACAGTCATGCCGGTCATTCTGATCATCATTGCTGTGGTTTTTGCGCTGTGTATTCTGATCGGACATCTGCTGACGACGGCACTGATACGCCCTATCAATACTATGGCGGAGCATCTGGATGACCGGATGACAGCGCCTGCCTACCGTGAACTGGAGCCTTTTGCAGACAAGATCCGCAGCCAGCATGAAAAGATTCTGGAAGCAGCCAAAAGCCGACAGGATTTTACAGCAAATATCTCTCATGAACTGAAGACTCCGCTGACTGCGATCTCCGGTTATGCGGAGCTTATTGAAAATGGCATGATCGAGGGGGAGCAGGAGATCCATATCGCGCAGCAGATCCGACACAATTCTGATCGCCTGCTTTCCATGATCAATGACATCATTCGTTTGTCAGAACTGGATCATCAGGAAATGCCGCGAAAATTCGAGCAGGTGAATCTTTACAAGCTTGCTGAGGATACCTGTAAAGCACTGCGTGTCAATGCGCAGCAGAGAAATGTGACTCTGACCTGTATTGGCACGGATACCATGCAGAGCGGTGACCGGGAGCTTCTGAAGGAACTTCTGGAAAATCTGGTACAGAATTCCATCCGTTACAACCGAAGTCAGGCATGCAGGGAAAGCCCCGACGGCACTTTCCTTCCGGAAGGCAGCTGGGTACGGGTGAAGGTATCCTCTGAAGCCCAGCATGCCGTTCTGACGGTTTCTGACAATGGGATCGGCATTCCCAGAGAACAGCAGGAGCGGGTTTTTGAGCGCTTTTACCGGGTGGACAAAAGCAGGTCCCGGGAGACGGGCGGTACCGGACTTGGACTTGCTATTGTCAAGCACATTGTGGAGATCCATGACGCGGAAATCTCGCTGGAAAGTGAGACGGGAAGAGGGACAACGGTTACGATCCATTTTTGAAAAAAGACACATTGCGTTCTACGAATGCACGTGCTATAATAAACACAAGGTGTTCCTGATCATGGAGCCGCACACCGGGTGCTCTGGAGGCGCCGCAGGGTGTGGGTCAGCAGCAGGATAGAGATGATCATCATGATACCTTCTGTGATCGGCTGGGCCCAGATCATGCCGGAGAAAGCAAACAGCATATTCAGCAAAAGGAGCAGTGGGATGTAGAGAAGCAGCTGCCGCATCACCGTGATCCCAAAGGAGTAAGACGGTTTTCCCATGGCCTGAAAAGTGGTGCGGGTCATGGAGATACTGCCCACGAAGGGAAGGATCCACATGTTCGCCCACAGGACCTGACTGCCGATCCGGATGACATCGTTTGTTCCGGAAAAAATGCCGATCAGAGCCGGTGCGAATATACCCAGCAGAGTCATCACACCCAGTTCCATAGATGTGACAGCAATGATACCTGCCCGGAGGATCGAAAGCATACGCGTATAGTTTTTGGCACCATAGTTGAATCCCATCAGCGGCTGGTTGCCGGCGGCAAAGCCCTGGTAGATGTAGCTGCCGAAGGAGATGATCTTCTGTGAGATGCCCATGGCGGTGACTGTCAGTTCCCCATAATTTACGGCCAGATTGTTATTGACCACATAGGCGATAGAGGTCAGACCGGTTTCCAGCATCGCAGGTACGCCGACAGAGAAGATCTCTTTTAGGATCATGGCTGTCGGACGCCAGAAGCGTTTGGCCGGCCGGAGCAGCGTTTTACCGCGCATATAATAAGAGAGTGGGAGCAGGGTGCCCAGCGCATTTCCCAGGATAGTGGCGATCGCCGCACCGCGGACCCCAAATCCGAGAACAAGGATAAAGATCGGGTCAAAGACAATATTGGCAATAGTACCTGCGATCATACCCACCATGGAATATTTCGTGGAACCCTCGCTGCGCAGAAGCTGCCCCAGGGTGTAACTGCCCATGGTGAAGATGCTTCCGGCCAGAATGACACTGACATACTGCTCCGTAAAGAGAAAAGTATGCTCTCTGGCCCCCAGGATCGTCACGATCGGAGACAAAAAGACCAGTCCGAGCCCGCCAAGGACCAGACTGATCAACACAGTCAGTTCGATACCGGTTGTCAGTGTGTGCTCCGCCAGATCTCTGTCATCAGCGCCGAGACTTCGTGCGATCAGGGAGGCTGCGCCGGTACCAATCATATTTGAAACCGCAACAGTGACCATGGAGATCGGATAGGCCAGATTCACCGCAGCCAGCTGATAATCATCATGCAGCAGACTGATAAAGAAAGTATCCACCAGATTATACAGACTCATCACCATCATGCCTGCGATCAGCGGCAGACCCATTTTCAGCACCGCCTTCAGCGGCTTTTCCCGACTCATCGTATAGATTCGTTTATCTTCGCGTATTTCGTCATTTCTCATGATTCCGATTCCTTATGAATATCCATATCCTGAACATCTATACCGTACAACATTTCAAATGTAAATACAATTGTCCGGTGTCTGCACTTTCATTACATTTCCGCACTTTTTCTTTATAACTTACCAGATTTATGATCAGGCAACAGAAAGGAGGCCTTGTTGAAACATCAAAAATTCATACGATATCTTGCCGGCCTGCTGGCAGGTGTGTTCCTGCTCAATGTTTCACCGAAATGTACAGGACCGGTGTGGGCAGATACTTTGAGAAGCCAGTCGAATGCTGCGGAGAAAACGACAGAAGAGATGTCGGAGACTCCGGATGCAGTTGTGTCGGAAGCAGGTCTGACTGACATATCAACAGAAGATCCCGCAGGCGCGGCAGAAGAAGAGACGGATGATTTGCTCACAGGTGTATCAGGAGAAGAATCGGATGTCCTGACTGCAGCTACAGCAGATGAACCGGCAGAACAGGCAGCAGATCTGCAGGAAGAAAGTGTGAGCCTGAGCAGCGTCGCTGATGAATATGGTCTGCAATTTACAATTGGCAATGCAAGGACCAGTACAGTCGGGACAGCCCAAACAGGGATCAGCATGGTCGAAGCAGAAAAAACAGTGAAGATCACTTTTTCAGCCAACGGCGGCAGCGGCACAAGAAAAGCGCAGGTCCTTCCCTGCGGGACGGCAGCCATGCTCAGAAGGAATGATCCGGTGAGCGGGGATGGTTTTACTATGAAAGACTGTATTTTTGCCGGTTGGAATACCAGGCAGGACGGATCCGGCACAACGATACAGGACGGCGGCGCATTTCTGGCCGATTGTGATACAAGGCTCTATGCCATGTGGGTGGAAAAAGTTTCTGCCTGCTCTGTGGTCTTTCATGCCAACGGCGGCGCAGAAGAGGATTATGCCAGGACCTACACTTCCGGCAGCGGCAGCCTGGAGAAGGGGATTTTTACGAGGAAAAATTATACATTTGCAGGCTGGAACACGGAAGCTTCCGGAAAGGGTACCAACCTGGCAGACGGAGCAGCTCTGAGCAGGGTATTCCGCCTGAAAAAAAGTTCCCTGCAGCTTTACGCAAAGTGGGAGCCGGTGAAGTTCAGCATTCGCTATGAACTGAATGGAGGAACAAATGCTGCAGCCAATCCGAACAGGTATGCCTATGGGCAGACGGTGCAGCCGGTCGCTGCCGCAAGAAAGGGTTATCTCTTTGCCGGCTGGTATACCGACAAGAGTCTGAAAAACAAAGTGACAGAGATCACCGAAGGAAATCTTGTTCTCTATGCAAAGTGGAAACCGATCACTTATACCGTCAGCTTCTCTGCAAACGGCGGCAGTGGAACGATGAAGAAAATGTCCTCCTGTACCTATGGCACAGGCTACCATCTGACCGGCAATACCTTCACCCGTAAGGGCTACGCTTTCGCCGGCTGGAACACTGATCCGAAAGGGAAGGGAAAAGCTTTTAAAAACGCAGGATACTTTAAGAATCTGCTCTCGAAAAACAAGGGAAGCCTGACCCTGTATGCCCAGTGGAACAAAATATACAGGATCACCTACCGCTGTAATGGCGGAAGTCTGCAAAAGTCCGCAAAAAAGACATTCACGGTTGCCACTGCATCCTTTGTCCTGCCCGGGGCTGTACGCACCGGATATTCTTTCCTGGGCTGGTATCAGGAGAAAAAGCTGAAGACAAAAGTCACAGCAGTGAACAGAGGCAGTACCGGCAACCGCACCTATTATGCTAAATGGAAGGCCCACAGCTACGTGTTGAAATTCAGAGGCAACGGTTCCACCGGCGGCAGCATGGCAGCTGTACAGAGCCGGAAGCATAGCTATGGCTCTGCTTTTACCCTGCCGTCCAACCGATACAGCAGAGAAGATTATAGCTTTGCCGGCTGGAATACCAAAGCTGATGGCAGCGGTACCAACTACAGTGACGGCGCCAAAGTGAAAAATCTGACGGCAAAAAACGGCGCCGTTGTGACTCTTTATGCTCAGTGGAAGCCGGACAAAAAGCTGATCCCGCTGCATACGGAGGAGGGATATCGCGCTGGCAATATCAGCGGTTCCTATGCCGGCGGCGCCTTTGCCTCCAATGGCTGCGGCCCGGCTGCCTGTGGGATCATCAGCGGCGAACATCCCCTGAGCGTAGGGGCCTGGATGATGGCAAATGGGGAAGCAGGCTATGGCGAAGGAGGGAAAGGCGGTACCAATCCCACCGGAATCACCCGGTATTTTCAGGCTCATGGGTATGAAGTAGGGCGTCCCGGCACTTATCAGGAATGGTACAGCCGGATGGCAACGGGAAAATATTACGGCATTTGTCTGATGACAGCGGCATCCCCCTATACCAATGGAGGCCATTACGTGGTGGTCAGTGATGTCAGCCCTGCCTATGGCTGCTATGTATACGATGCTACCTGGAGCGGGAGAGATGGCTGGAGCGGCCAGCGTTTCGGCGTACTGTCCTTTGACGGTATGTCTTCGGCCTGGTGGCTGATCCCAAAGTACAGGTAAAAGGAAGGAGGATGCACATGATAAGAAAACTGATGACGATGGTGCTGACGGTTGCTGTCCTGACTGCAAATACGGTGGCACCGGCAGAAGCGGATGAGAGCCAGAAGGTGATCCGGCAGGAAACTGTGGGAATTCTGTTGGAAGGAAACGGGGCAGCGGGAATTCAGCCGAAAGAAAGCGACATTGCGGAAACTTTGTCGGAAGGGGGAGAAACCGCAGAAGAAACGGCAGCCTGGATACTGCAGGGTGATACCTATATGATTCCCAGAACAGAAGAAGCACTGCAGGATTTTCTGGAGCGCAGCATCTCCGGCAGGGAAGCGGCCACACCGGAAGAACCGGTACAGGTCTGCAGTGTCGATACAGCCGGTTCGACCCGACTGGATATTACCGGCAGTGAGTTCTCTGCCACCATAAGCCGCACTTCCTATCCTTACTATCGAAAGATGATCTGTGTGCCGACAGTCCATGTCTTTTACGGCCAGACGGAACTGATCGAAAGCAGGGACTATACGGTGAATTATTCGGAGATTGCCCTGGATTCCGGAGTGGGAACCTATTACGTGTACATTGACGGCTGTAATGCCTACACCGGTACCATCCGGAAGTCCTATCAGATCACAGCCCAGAAGCTGACATCTGCCTCTCTGCAGACTACAAGGATCCCCTATGATCTGAACACAAAAAGTGAGAAAAAGCCGGCTGCTGCAGTAAAGGCGGTGGCGAATCCGGTGGACGGAGATCTGATCAGCCTGCTGGAAGGCAGAGATTATACGGTGCAATACAAAAACAACAAAATTCCGGGGACGGCTCAGGCAATAGTGAAAGGGACCGGCAATTATGCGGGTTCCGTAAAGCTGGGTTTCACGATCACGAAGATCCCCTTATCGGATCTTAAGGTCAAATTGTCCTGTACCTCCTGCTCCTATACAGGGGCGGCCAAAAAGCCGACGGTCTCTGTATATGGAAAGACGGCGGAAGGGAAAATCGTTACACTGAAAGAGGGGAAGCAGGGAGATTATACGGTCTCCTACAAAAACAACAAACGGCCGGGAAAGGCGGAAGTCACAGTCAAGGCAGTGAAAACAGGAAAATACTGTACAGGTTCCGTGACAAAGACCTTTACTATAGGGATCGTCAAAACCAGTCTGACTGCTCTGACTGCGGGCAGCGGATCCTTCCGGGTCGAATGGAAGAAGAAAAGCAGCAGCAAAGCAGATGGATATCAGCTGCAGTATGCCGTGAGCAGCAGTTTTCAGAAGGCGGGAAGCAGGATAGCCGCTGTCGGCAGTACTGCAGCAGCGGTAAAAGGATTGAAGTTCGGAAAAACTTATTATGTCCGGATACGCTGCTATAAAAAGATCGGCAAAACAAATTATTTTTCCGGGTGGAGTGCGGTCAGCAAGGTCAGGACAAAGAAGTGAGGCTGGTTCGGAAAATGGTTGTTTATTGCTCGGTATGCAGAAGTTTGAAATGATTTTTTCTGCATTCCAGGATACCGTCTTTTCGCATGCGGGTCAGTTCCTTTGACATATTTGTACGCTCAAGATTTAAGTAATCGGCCAATCGCTGCCGGTCGAAGGGAATGTCAAATTCTGCGGCATGTTCCTGCAGAGACACGGAACTCAAGTAGGCAAGGATCCTTCCCCGGGCGCTTTTGGGCGAAGTATGGAAGCTGCGCCCGGAAAGCGTCAGATTTTTATGTGATGATATCAGCAGCAGGTTTTTATACAGCTTCTGCGACCATGATGCCGATGGTGTATGTGAAAAGAGATTTCCTATATTCAGGAAGAGGATGACGCAGTCCTCATTTGCTACAACATCCACCAGCATCACTTCGTCCGGCAGCAGGGCATAGGTTTCGGCAAAGAACTGGCCGGAAGCAACATGGTTTAAGACCGTGCAGTTTCCCCAGATGTCATTGCTTTCTATGGTTACACTGCCGGATAGCACCATTCCCATCTGATTCGTAACACTGCCTGCATGCAAAATGCAGTCTCCTTTTTTATAGGATCTCTCGTGTGCCTGTAGCACAGATAGACAGGTGTTTCGTTCCGTATCTGTCATGTTTTTGAACAGCATGCTCTTCTGAAGAATCTTTTCGTGCATTTTTATCACCCTCTGTGGCGTTGAGCCAGCATCATGTCTTTTTTGAAAATTATTTCCCCAATGTGGCTGAAACCACATATTCCCGCCTCGAAGTATACTATAGTAATCTCAACAAAACAAGCAGGTAGGATTCACAGAGAGCGGATCGATCATTTCTGTTTCATTTCCGGACAGCCATACACAATTCCGTGAAATGGAAGAATTTCAGTTGAATATCCGGAACAGGTTGAGAGGGACATGCACAGAGGATGCAAAGGAGGAGTTATCATGAGTTATTCGGATTGGAAAGGAAAAATAACAGAATTTAAGACCATTGATGTCAGAGGGATTCAGGGAAATTTCTTCCAGGGTTTAAAAAGACGTGCGATGGATCTTGCTGCGGGAGAAGGACTGGAGGTCATACAAAGTTTCGATCCGATCCCTTTGTATGAAGTGATGGAGGATCTGGGATTTGAGCATCATACGGAACAGACCGGTGATGCGGAGTTCCATGCTTATTTCTACAGAATGGAAGTCAAGCAGGAAGAAAAGGAGATCCCGATGCGGCCGGCAGCACTTACCAATATGCCGCTGATCGATGAGGGACTCAGTAAAGTGGCTGTTGCGTTCTGGGACCTTACCTGGAATGATAACAGGCGTCATTTGCCATACGAGATGCGGCTGCTGCTTTCCCTGACAAATGCCGTAGGTGCAGGAAGAATGCGTCAGGCTACAAGGGAATTGATAAAGGCCTATATTCACGGCCTGGACAGCGCAGCTCTGGACGATGTGTTTGAACTTCTGGCCTGGAATCAGGGCATTGGATATTTCAGCTCTGAGATTGGACCATCCACTCTTTTTGCGGCATACAAAACGATCAAACATATGGAAAAGCAGGGAAAAGAGAGGGATGAGATCTGCGCCGTGCTGAAGGAAAAATTCGGCGAGAAAAATCCCGATGTCAAAGTACAGTAAGCCGGTGAGCGCAAAAGAAAAGGCCTGAGAGGCATTCTCCTGTCTGCATAAATATGCTATCATCAGAAGATGAAATGCAGCGGCGCCATGCGAGAGCAAAGCGAAGTCAGACGTTGATATCATAAAGTGTGGAGTCGCGGGAAGCGCGGCAAAGAGGTTTTTCATGGATTGGAGAGTGAATGATGTTGAAGGTTGATCTGATCACAGGTTTTCTGGGAGCGGGAAAAACCACATTCCTGCAGAAATATCTGCGTTATCTGAAGCAGAAAGGGCTGAAGGTTGCCCTGATCGAAAATGAGTTTGGCGGCGCGGATGCGGATTCCAGGATGCTGCAGGCGGAGGACATCCCCATCAGCAGCCTGACAGGCGTCTGCATGTGCTGCAAGGGAAAGACCATGTTTCAGAATATGATCCTCAATGCTGCGCATGAGGGGTATGACAGAATTCTGGTGGAACCCTCCGGCATTTATGATGTGGATGAATTTTTTGCTTCCATGATGGACCGGGATCTGGCTGCCTGCAGTCAGATCGGCAGTATCATCACCATTGTAGACGCCAGGATGGATGCAGCATTGTCAGAGCAGGCCAGATATCTCTTCTTTTCCCAGATCCTGGCGGCGGGCCGGATCCTGCTCAGCAAGGTCCAGCTGGTGACAGCTGCAGAAGTGGAGAACACGGTATCCCGGATGAATGAGCTGCTCCGCCACTATGGAAGTGACAGGGTGCTGACAGAGGCAGATTATCTGGCAAAGGACTGGTCCCTGCTGACGGATGAGGATATGGAGAGACTGACAGAAGCAGGCAGTTGTATGTTGGAGCATGAGCGGGAGAGCCTGGATCACAGTGCGCTTTTCCAGGCCCTGACCTATGCCGGTTATTGTGTGGACCGGCAGGATCTGGAGCAGCGGATCCGCAGCCTGTTTGCGGACCGGTCCCATGGGGAAGTATATCGGGTCAAGGGACATATCCGTGATCTTTCCGGCAACTGGTACGAGATGAACTGTACCAGAGACTCTTTTTCCGTGCGTCCCGTACAGATCAAACGGGGCCTGTTTGTGATCATTGGGCAGGAACTGGATGCGGCATGGATGGACCGGGCCTTCCTGGACCGGGAAACTGCCCGGCGGGTGGCATCAGGTGACTTATGAAAAGATGTAAGAAAAAAGCATGCTGTTCAAATTTTTTCACTCTGTAACAGAAAGAGAATCATATGAAAAACAGAAGGATCATCAGCGCTTTGATCGGATTGGTCGGCGCCGTCAGCAATAACGGAAAAACAGAAAATACAGACAGAGTTGTGGCGGAGGCTCTGGCGGCGGAAGATTCTGAGGAGACCCTGCAGAGGATTCATGAGGAAAAATTCCGGATCGCTCCCGATTGCGCCACATGTCTGACGCCCTGCGGCAACACCTCGGATTTTGATATGGACAGGTTTGACGCCGGATCGGAGAAGATCATTTCCCTGAAGCAGGAACTGATCCATACCCTGCAGGAGTATGTCCTGCAGACCAATGCGTTGCAGACTGGTGTGCTGCAGGACTGCAGTTCCAGCAACTCCTTTGAGCTGTCGGATACTGTGTATCAATCCATTGCTTATCTGGGCTATGACATGGAGGAAGATGCTTATCGGGAACTGATAGATGAATTACGGCAGGAAAGAGAGAAAAGCACAGAATTGCCGTAAAGGCCGGAAAGAATCATAGAAAACAAAACGGAAGGGGAACAAAAACATGTATAAGAATATTGAGAAACAGGTAAAGCTTTGCCTGAAGGATCTGGTGGAGTATCAGAAGGGACAGGTGGTCAGCAAGACTCTGGTGCAGAATGAACTGGTCAGCGTCACACTGTTTTCTTTTGACAAGGGAGAGGAGATCTCTACCCATGCATCCGGAGGAGATGCCATGGTGACTGTGCTGGATGGCAAGGGAAGATTCACCGTAGGTGGGGAAGTCTTCTATCTGGAAGCAGGAGAGACTCTGATCATGCCGAAGAATATTCCTCATGCTGTCTATGGGGAGGAGCAGTTCAAGATGGAATTGGTGGTATCTTTCTGAAAAAGATCGCAGGAAATCTACTGATCTCAGTCAAAACCATAGGTCATTTTTCAAGTCAGAATCCTGGCAGGACTGTGGATCAGGCATCTGCAGCTGTCGGTACTTGAGCGCGGGTGAAGATGATGTTAAACTGAGGTTGTGCCAACGGGGACGGTTCTTCCTGGCACATGTGATAAGGCAGCTATGTTACAGGCAGTGGTTCCATTGCCCATTGACTCCACGAAACAACTGCCGCAAAGGGATTGTGGTCAGTGAACCTGTTATTCAGCAATCCCGGAAGTTTGCCAGGAGGTAATGCTTTTATGAGATATCCGATCAGCATACAGACATTTGAAAAAATCATAGAGGGCGGCTATGCCTATGTGGATAAGACCGATCTGGTATATGACCTGGCGCAGGAAAATGTATGCTTTTTGTCCAGACCCCGTCGCTTTGGCAAGTCACTGCTGATCAGTACACTGGAGGCTTACTTCCTGGGCCGAAAAGAGTTGTTCAACGGCCTTGCGATGGAGCAGCTGGAGCAGAAGTGGGATGTCTATCCGGTCTTTCGGATCGATTTTGCCGCAAATAATTATAGGAATCCGGGGGAGCTGGAGAATAAGCTGGACAGCCTTCTTGGTGACTGGGAGAAAGAATACGGAAAAGATGATCTGCGAAAGAATTTCGGCGACCGCTTCCAATATGTTCTGGAACAGGCTTACCGGAAAACCGGAAAGAAAGCAGTTGTCCTCGTTGATGAATATGACAAGCCGCTGTTGGATGTCCTGGGTGAGGATCAGGAAGAGGTGAATCGTAATATTCTGAAGGGATTTTACGGAACTTTCAAGGCGGCGGATGCCAGCATACGCTTCGTGCTGCTGACCGGTGTGACGAAATTCTCACAGATCACGGTCTTTTCCGGCTTTAATCAGCCCAAGGATATCAGTATGCATCGGCACTATGATGCAATCTGCGGCATTACGGAAGAAGAACTGCATCGTGTATTTGCAGAGTCGATTCGTGAGATGGCAGAAGAAATGGGCTGTGATGTGGACGGGATGAAGGAAATCCTGAAAAAGCAGTATGATGGTTACCATTTCAGTTCACGTATGCTGGATGTATACAATCCATTCAGTATCATTAATGCATTTGACCAGATGGAGGTCAGCAATTACTGGTATCAGTCCGGTACACCAACCTACCTGGCAAAACTCCTGGATGGCCACAACATAAATATGCAGAAACTTATTGGCCAGCCATATGAAGCCCAGTATTTCATGGACTATCGGGCAGATACGGAAGATCCGCTGGCTATGTTTTACCAGAGCGGCTATCTGACGATCAAGGGCTATGAGAGACGCTACGGCGAATATACACTGGATTTCCCAAACACAGAGGTCAGAAAAGGTTTTGTTACCCTGATCGCCAATGGGTATTTCAGAAATTTAAACCGGCCGATGGAGAACTGGATCACGCAGTTGGACCGCATGTTGCGCCGCTGTGATCTGGACGGTGTGCGTGATGCCTATACCTCTTTCCTGGCATCCATCCCATATGAGGCAAATAAGGATGTACGGGCTATGAATTTTGAGACCCATTTCCAGTACATCTTTTATATCATCAACCGCCTGCTTTCCTGCTACACAACCCTGATCGAGAAGCAGAATAGCAAAGGCCGGGCAGATATCATTATCGAGAGTGATAACGACATTTACATCTTTGAATTCAAACTCGACGGCTCTGCGGATAAAGCGTTGCAGCAGATCGAAGACTGCCAGTACACTTTGCCGTATCTGAACGATCCGCGCCCGCTGCATAAGATCGGCGTGAACATTTCGAGCGAAACGAGAACTGTGACAGAGTGGAAGAATGTGTGAGGGGTGGCCCCGGGGGGCGGTGTTATATAGCGACAGGCGACGGAGGATTAGAGGGGGGAACAGCGCCC
>R14__coassemble_181_pt1 | contig 52301 bp, 47 predicted proteins | sample R14__metabat2_high_PE_030 | metagenome-assembled genome bin R14 | reverse complement strand
ATTATTCAGTTCTCCTTTAGTTTTGTTTTAGGTCAGGAAGGTCTCGAACTGACCGTGTCTGATGGTAGCAGGTTTTTGTGTGGAAAGCAAGTGGATACGTAAAAAAGTGTTTATGAGAAGCTATTGATTGTCGATCATTCGTTTCCTTTTGCAGGCTCACGAAGCGGGTTAATCACCTTTTTGATGATCTTCCGCAGGAATACTGCGCTCAATGCCAGGGATGCCAGTTCCGCCAGAGGCCATGCATACCAGACATACTCCAGGACACCGGTCTGGGCAAAGAGGAAGGCCAGAGGCACCAGGAAGATCAGCTGCCGGGTGAAAGAGGTAATGGTGCTGTAGAGACCATTTCCCAGGGCCTGGAAGGAAGAGCCGGCGATAATGCAGAAGCCTGCAAAAATGTAGCTGATGGTCATGGTCCGCAGCGCCGGGATACCAATGGTCAGCATATCTTCAGATGCATTGAATAGACCAAGCATGGCATCGGGGAAGATTTGGATCATGATCATGCCGAAGATCATAATGCACATGGCCGTGATGATGGCAAGTTTGATGGTCCGGGTGATCCTGTCAGGCTTGCGGGCACCGAAGTTATAGGCGACGATAGGCACCATACCATTGTTCAGACCGAAGACCGGCATGAAGCAGAAGCTCTGAAGCTTGAAATAGACGCCGAATACAGCCACTGCAGTAGAGGTAAAATAGCAGCTCAGGATCAGATCCACACTGAAGGTCATGACGGAACCGATGGCCACCATGATAATGGAAGGAACACCGATCACCAGGATGGACTTGATCATGTGGCCGGAAGGTACAATGTTTTTCAGACGCAGTTTAATCTCTTTATTGCACTTGAGGTTCAGTATGACTGCCAGGGCGCAGGCTACGCACTGACCGAATACGGTGGCGATGGCCGCTCCCGAAATGCCCATTTCCGGAAAACCAAACATGCCGAAGATCAGGATGGGATCGAAGATCATGTTGATGACAGCACCGGTCAGCTGGGTCACCATGGAGAAAATGGTGCGGCCGGTAGCCTGCAGCAGACGTTCAAAGATCATCTGCATGTAGGAGCCGATGCTGACACACATGACAATAGAAAGATATTCCCCACCGTAATTTGCAATGGCTTCACTGGCTCCCTGCCATTCAAAGAAGGAATGGGCAATGGTCAGTCCCAGAACCAGGAAGAGCAGGTAGGCGCAGATGGAAAGAAAAATGCCCTGCATGGCTACATGATTGGCTTTTTCCGGCTGCTTCTGCCCGAGGAAACGGGAGAGCAGGGCATTGGTACCTACACCGATACCGCTGGCTACGCCGATCAGCAGGTTCTGCATGGGAAAGGCCATGGAAACTGCAGTCAGGGCATCCTCCGAGATCCTGGATACGAATACGCTGTCTACGACATTGTAGAGAGCCAGCACCAGCATGGAGATCATCATGGGCAGGGACATGGACAGGAGCAGCTTGCCAATGGGCTGTACGCCCATCTTGTTTTCTGCCTGCGGCATGGATTGGGTCATAGTATCACTCATAAGTATCCTCTTTCTTTTTTGATTGCCTGGTCTATGCAGGAAAAGACAGCCGGATGTGACGAATGGATGCAAAGGAGTTCCGCATATTATATAGTCCACAACATTCGCTTTTTTCAGCTGCTGTCATTCTAACGAAGCATTGTATCATAGATAGTGCGTTGAGAAAAGAAAAAATTTGCGATCCTGCTGTTGTGTGCCATAGGAAAAGAATCAGGCAATTCAGGGATTGGAAAATATGGTTTTCCCCCTTAAATATATGAAGAAAGGCATTCATCGTGGTATAATCAAAAACGACCTTGGTACGTATAAGGTGAAAATAATATTTTCGGAAGAAAATGCTGAGGAGCAGAAGTTCTTTGGAATTCAGGACAGTAGCTTCAGAATCAAAAAAATGAATGAAGATTGGAGGAGACCCTATGAGATATAAGGCATTTGGCAATACAGGTATGGAAGTTTCCGAAATGTCCCTTGGCAGCTGGGGGATCGGCGGCGCCGGCTGGGATGATCACACAGAGGAAGAGCGGCTGGATGCCATCCATGCTGCCGTAGAATGCGGCATCAACTTTATAGATACTGCGCCGGCTTATAATGCAGGTGTGGCAGAACAATATGTAGGCAAAGCACTGAAAGAAATGGGATCGCGGGACAAGGTGGCGGTCGCCACCAAATGCGGCACCTTCCGTATCAATGACCGCTATGTCCGCAACAATGCGCCGGATGCCGTGATCGGACAATGTGAGGAATCCCTCCGCAATCTGCAGACGGACTATATCGACCTGTATCTGGTCCATTGGCCGGATGCCAAGGTACCGATCCAGGAGACTATGGAGGCTCTGGTAAAGCTGAAAGAGCAGGGAAAGATCCTTCACATCGGCGTCTGCAATTTCAGCCCGGAAGAGATCCTGGAAGCAGAGCAGGTCTGTCCGGTAGAGGCCTACCAGCTGCAGTATTCCATGGTCATGCGCAGCGCGCAGTCGGCATTGCAATGGGCGGCTGACCGTGGGATGGGTGTTATGACCTACGGTTCTCTGGGCGGCGGTATCCTGACAGGCCGCTATCGCCAGCTGACCGGCTTTGCGGAGGATGACAACCGCAACCGTTTCTATCAGCATTTCAAGGAGCCCATGTTTTCCAGAATCATGGAGCTTCTGAAGGTCATGGATGTCATGGCAGCGGAGAAAGATGTTTCATTGTCCCAGATCGCTCTGAACTGGTCCTCTCAGAGACCGTTCATTTCCACATGTATCGTGGGAGCGCAGAAAAGGTCCCGGATCCTGCAGAATACAGCTGCTTATGACTGGCAGCTGAGCAAAGAAGAAGCAGCGCTGCTGGATGCTGCGATCGGGAAATATCTTGGCTGTGAGGATGAAAATGGATTTCTGGAGCAGCCGAAAGATGTGATCCGATAAAGTGAGCCATGCGTATGTATCATACTCTGGGGTGATTCCGGCATAGCGGGATATCATGATGTAGGAGGGTGCGAAGTGCCATGGAGGTTTTTATACTGCTGTTTCGGAAGAATGATATTGCTTCCGGGCGTTTATCCTTGCATATGTACAGCGGATAGTCTAAACTGTACACTGTCTTACAGACATGAAAAGATAATATCAGCGGAATTTTTGCAGAGAGGTCGAAGGTCCATGAGCTGGCGGGAACAATACAAAGAAAGATTATGCAGCCCGGAAGAGGCTGTAAAACTGGTAAAAGGCGGAGATACGGTCTATATCGGGGCGCTGGCCTGTGTGGCCCGTACGCTGACAGAAGCTTTATATGCCAGAAAGGATGAGCTGCAGAATGTCACCATTGCCAGCGGCAACAACCCATGGATCCTTCCGGTATATGAAAACGGAGCTCCGTTTTCCGTGCTGACCTTTTTTGCGGGTCCGGCAGAGCGGGCTGCCATGAAGCATGACCGGTGCTTCTATACTTCCCTGCATTTAAGTCAGATCGAAGACTGGTGCGGGCAGTTCCTGAAGGATGGCGTTGCATTTCTGGACGTTTCCGAACCGGACATCAATGGCTATGTCAGCTATGGCGCTTATGGTCCTGCCATGCACGATTTTGTATATAGGAATTGTTCCAGAGTTGTCCTGCAGGTCAACAGGAAGCAGCCCTTTGTATATGGCGAGGAGCATGTCCTGCATATTTCCAAGGCAGATGCCATTATCGAAGTAGAGGAGCCTCTGGCAACGGTACCGGATCTTCCCTTTGACGATACCTTGAGATCCATGTCAGATTTTATCGTGGACCAGATCCCGGATGGGGCTTCGGTGCAGCTGGGGCTGGGCGGTGTTTCTGCTGCGGTAGGTTTCGGCCTGGAAAAGAAAAATGATCTGGGCATCCATACGGAGATGCTGACCAATTCCATGATGCATCTGATGGAGATGGGGGTCATTACCAATAAGAAGAAAAACTTTATGCCGGGCAAGGCAGTGATCTCCTTTGCTCTGGGATCTGAAAAGCTTTATGAGTATATCCACAGAAATGAAGACCTGTGGTTTGCCCCCTATTCCTTTGTCAATGATCCTGCCATCATTGGAAAAAATGACAATATGGTCAGCGTAAACACGGCCATGGCTGTGGATCTGTTCGGCCAGGTGGCTGCGGATCAGATCGGAGGGAGACAGTTCAGCGCTACCGGCGGACAGCTGGATTATGTCAGAGGAGCCCAGATGTCCAGGGGAGGCAAATCTTTCATTGCCCTGACCTCCACTATGACAAACAAGGATGGCAGCCTTTCCAGCCGTATCATGTCCGTGCTGCCGCCGGCCACAGCTATTACCACACCCAGACAGGACGTTCAGTATGTCGTGACAGAGTATGGCTGTGTCAATCTGAAAAGACTGGCTATGAAAGACCGGGCCAGGGCACTGATCTCACTGGCTGCACCTCAGTTCCGGCTGCAGCTGCTGGAAGAGGCCAGGCAGTATGGCATCCTGTAATGCCAGACAGATGACGGATGCATGTAAACTGTTCGCAGTAAATGCGGAAGCGATCTCTGCATCCTGTTTCCAACAATGGAGTTCACATAGCAAGACAAAAACCGGAAATATCCCTGCCGGATGTTTCTGATGAGTGAAAATGAAGATGAACAACAGTACAAACATACAAATAAATCCAAACCCGGGGATGGCAGATGTACACACAGACAGCACCAAAAACAAAACAGAAGATAGCGAAGCCTTGATCAAACTGAATGATTACCTGTATGAGGGAAATACCATTCTCCGCATTCTGAAGCAGTACAGCGCAGATCTGAAGCAGCATGCCATAACTGCAGCCAATCCCATCGATCTGGCCCACAGCAATTTCCTGCTGCGTCTGACCACCATGCTGGAGCACAATGATTTCCTGACCATTCAGTCCCAGAGGATCAGCGAATTTTATCGCTATATGTCGGATCAATACCCCTACCTGGCGTTTACCTTCCGGGGCCGTATCAAATCTCTGATCCGGGCGGAGGAAAAGTTCAACGGCTATGTCACCAGCTGTATTTATGATTACTATCAGAAATACAATGAGATTCCGACAGCTGCCTACATACGGGAGCAGGTCAATCATTTCAAGGATATGATCGCTTACCGTATTGTATTGTGTCTGCCCAAATGCAAGATCAGTGATCCTTACGAGAGAGATAAGGAAGAGTTGCGGTTGATCTATGAGATCGCCAATGAGCTGCCGGATTTCCTGGAAAGGCAGGGTTTTTCCCCGGAGATCTCTACCATCAAAAATGCTGCGGTCTCTCCCATGCTGAAGCCTGCGGTCAGACCTTTCTACAAGGATTATATTGCCAACAGAACATCCACCGGCTACCAGTCCCTGCACATTACTTTCTTTGACAATATGGCCCACTGCTACGTGGAAGTGCAGCTGCGGACCAAGGCCATGGATGACTATGCTGAGATCGGACCGGCCAATCATTTCGGCTATGAACAGCTGCAGAAAAATGAACGCCGGCGTCATGCGGCGCTGCCGAAGGGGGTCTGCTCCTGGTTTGATGAGGCCTATGAGAGGAGCATCGCCCTGCAGGAGCTGGATCTCCGGAAAGTAGATGTCAATATGTTCACCTGCACGGAGCAGCGCATGATCAATGACTGCTGCGGCTTGCTGCGGGGCCGTCTGATCCTGCCCAGTGAGCATTTGTCCAGATTTCAGACGGATTGATGTCACTTGCCGGATATGTGTATGCGAAGCAGAATAGTTATTAACATGGCGAAATAAAACGAAAGCACACAAGGGAGGAAGCGTATGAAATTATTTGTAGAAGTACATTATCAGGTAAAACCGGGCAAAAGAGAGGAATTTTACCGGAAGATCCAGGAGCAGGGGATCGATACAGACTCCCGGGCAGAGGTCGGCAATATCAAGTATGACTATTACTATGCCATTGATGATCCGGACAGTATCTGTCTGCTCGAGGCCTGGACAGACGGAGAGGCCCAGATCGCTCACGGCAGCACGGCGCATTATGCAAAGCTGACTGCACTGAAAAATGAGTATGTAGTTAAGGCTGAGGTACTGAAGTATAATATCGCAGATTGAGCAGGTATGTTGCCGGAGAGATTTGTAGACGACAGATGGGAGGAAAACTGACGACAGGACGATCCGGTCGTTCTGATATGATAACTCCGGCAAACAGTTGGTACGCAGGAAAATTCTGTGACCAGCTGATATTACAGAAACCATGGACGCTTCGGTGAGTGGATGTTTATACATAAGGATGGAGAGCTTGGATGAAGGATACGGATAAAGAACTCCGATGGGAAACTCTGAAGGAGGAAAAGATCCTGCACACGCCGGTGTTTGATGTTTACAAACAGTCAAAAGTGGCGGCCAACGGTCTGCAGGGAGATTATGTGGCTATCGATGCTCCGGACTGGGTCGTGATCATTGCAGTTCATGAGGGGAATTTTGTTCTGGTACGGCAGTGGCGCCACGGAGAAGGAAAGATCACACTGGAATTTCCAGGCGGTGTTGTGGATCCGGGGGAAGCGCCGGAGCGGACCGCTCTGCGGGAACTGGAGGAGGAGACCGGTTACCGGGCCGGGAAGGTGACATTTCTCGGCAGAGTCAGTTCCAACACCGCTCTGTTTGCCAACCATTTTTCTGTTTATCTTGCGGAAGATCTGGTTCAGACCGGAGAGCAGCATCCGGACCCGGATGAGTTGATCCGTTATGAGGAACTTCCGGTGGAAGAGGTGATCCGCCGCTATGGAGACGAAGAACTGACCCACGCCTACATGGGAACGGCCCTGGCGTTTTATTTCCGCCATTTGCAGACTAAGGCTTGACTTTTTCGGGGATATTTTGGTATCCTGTTTCCTGCAAATAAAATACAGAAGACAAATGACGACACATGTAGTGCTTTGCACGTAAATCTGATCACGGAACATTGCCCGGTCAGAGTGCAGGTTCATGTGTCGTTTTTTGTTTGCTTTCAAATGAGGAGGAAATCTGTTATGCCACAAAATCAGTTTCAGCGTATGATCTTTGCGCTCATTACCGTAGTGATCACGGTACATGCCTATGTGTTCTACAGCCTTTATGTAGTGAATGGCAGCACCCTGATGGAAGTGACCGGCGCTTCTTCTGTACTTGGCGCTATCAATGCCCAGGGCGGTGTCTATATGTTCGGTCAGATGCTTCCCATCTGGGCGGTGATCCTGATCGAGTTCTGCTTTGCCTACTGTCTGGAGATCTTCATCGGAAGTCCTATGTCTTTCAAACTGGCAAGCCGTGTCATGGACCCGAGAAAAAATCATCCCGTGATCTTTGAAAGTGCCATTATCTGTGCTACAGTAGGTATCATGTGTCCTGCCATGAGTTTTCTGGCGGCATGGATGTATTATCCTTACTATGCAGGCTTCAACCTGCTGACCCTTCTGGCCAACTGGCTGAAGCTGGTTTGCTTCAACTTCCCATTTGCCTTCTTCACACAGATGTTCTTCATTCAGCCTTTTGTACGTATGGCGTTCAAGACTCTGTTCCGCAAGCAGATCGCTGCCCGTGAAGCCAAGGCCTGGGAGATGGAGAGTAAGGGTGAAAAACTGAAACCCAGGGATGAGACTGAAGCCATCGCAGACCTGTGGAAGAGGATCGATGAGCTGCAGGCCGAACTGAACGAAGAGAGAAAGGCCAGATCATGAAAAATGGAAAATACTATGGTTTTGAAGTAAAGGGAGAACTGCTGGGAGACCAGGTGTTCCCGGAGACCCAGTGGACACTGCCCCAGGCCTGGGCTATTGCCCAGGACTATGAAGCAGACCTGCTGCTGATCACCTATGAAGATGACACAGAGATCGGCAGAGAAGTCCTGAAAAGCTTTCAGCAGGCATAGAAAGCATCAGACCATCGGTGCTTTTTTAATCTATATCCTGCACGTGGATGTGCTGTGATGAAATGTATAAGCCCCCGCCCGGTATCTGCAGAGGTACCGGACGGGGACTTTTTTGATACGCGTGAGTCCATGGGCTGGAAATGGGCGCAAATTCCGGGAATCATTTAACCTGTCTCTCCGGGGCTGGTATGATCAAAGAGATTGCAGAAGATCAGAGCTCCGATGACCAGGATCACCCCGATCCAGCCGCTGACCGGCAGGGTCTCATGGTAGACGATGACACTGACAATACTTGCCGTCACCGGTTCCACGGAAGCCAGGATAGAGGCCTTTCCATTTTCCATATGTTTCAGACCGAAGGTATAGGTAATATAGGGGATCACAGTACCCATGAGTCCCATCATGAAGAAGATGATCAGCAGCAGGGATGGATCACCGCAGGCTTTGGTCAGAATGGCCGGGGTATCTACCATGAAAGCCGATGTGATGGCTGCAATGGCAAAAGTATAAAAGGTAATGGTAAAGGAATGGTAGCCTCTGTCCAGGGCGAATCTGCTGAAGATAGAGTACAGGGCATAGCCAAATGCGGATCCCAGACCGAACAGGATACCGCTGCCGGTGACGTTTGCGGATTCTGTCAGAACACCGGTCACCAGCAGACAGCCGAGAAAGGTGACGATCAGGGAAATGATCTTTACCGGCCCCAGACTTTCCCGAAACAGGAAAAGGGACAGCAGACTGACCATGGCAGGCGCAGTGTACAGAAGTACTGCGGCTACAGACAGAGAGGACAGCTGCATGGAGGTCACATAGCAGTAGTTAAAAAAAACAATGCTGCAGATGCCGGTGCCCAGAAAGCACCATAAGTCGCGAAGACGGATCCGCAGCAGGCTGCGGTCATAGAACAGAAGAAAGACTGCCATAACAACAGCTGTGACCAGAGCTCTCAGAAAAACGATCTGCATGGAGTACAGATCGTGGCTATTCAGGATGCGGACAAAAATGCCCAGGCATCCCCAGAGCACACCGGCGATCAATATAAACAAGGGAGCGGTTTTTTTCATAATGGATCGGATTCCTTTCCGTATTCTTTCCTTGAGGCGTTTTACTTCCTGTGTTACTATAGGACGGAATGCATAAATCCGCAAGAACAGAATTCAGAGGAATCAAAGGAGAGAGGATATGCAGAAGGTGAAATGTTCCGCAGTGGTGCTGGCCGCCGGCAGGGGCAGCCGTATGAAAAGCGACAGGGAGAAGCAGTTTCTGATGATCGGTGAGTATCCGCTGATCTATTATGCCCTTGACTGTTTTGAAAGGAGCTCCCTTATTGATGAGATCGTTCTGGTAGCAAGCGAGGGGAACAGGGAGCAGCTGCAGAAAGAGATCGTAGAAAAGTATGGCTTTCAGAAGGTGAAAAACATTGTGATCGGCGGAGCGGAGCGCTACGATTCCAGCTATGCGGGGCTCCTGGGCTGTGATCATCCGGATGTAGTATTTATTCATGACAGCGCCCGGCCATTCATTGACGGCGCCATGCTGGAGCGACAGCTGCAGGCTGTGCATCAATACGGCGGGGCTGTTCTGGCCATGCCGACTAAGGATACCATCAAGATCGTAGATGAAAACGGCCAGGTGAAGAGCACACCGGATCGCAGAAATGTCTGGATCGTACAGACACCGCAGGCCTTTCGCTATGACCTGATCAGGAAAGCTCATGAGCAATTGCGGGTAGAGAACCGGATGGAAACCATCACAGATGATGCCATGGTTGCAGAAGCCACAGGCATCTGCCCGGTGAAAGTGGTGGAAGGCTCCTATAACAATATCAAAGTGACCACACCGGAGGACCTTTCTCTGGCAGAGAATATTCTGCGCAGGCGGAATTCACGGAAGTGAAAAAAAAACGGAGGCAAGGGCAGAACTGCCAAGTGAGGAACCGAAACAGGGGCAAGGGCAGAACTGCCAAGTGAGGAACCGAAACAGGGGCAAGGGCAGGACTGCCAAGTGAGAAACTGAAACAGAGGCAAGGGTAGAGCTGCCAAGCGAGGAACCGAAACAGAGGCAAGGGCAGGACTGCCAGTCAGGAAAGAAATCGTATGACAGGACCTTCTGCTATGGCACTGACGGGCAACTTGTGTTAAAATGCCAGTGAAGCTGTTTTGCGATACAGTGGATATCAGCCGTGAATAAAACAATTCAAATACAGAAAGTGAGAGTAAGAAAATGGGTATTGAGACAAAAAAGAAACCTACCGTTCTGATGATCCTGGATGGCTATGGCCTGAACAAGAGCTGTGAGCACAATGCTGTCTGTGAGGCAAAGAAGCCTGTCATGGATCAGCTCATGAGCCAGTGCCCCTTTGTGGAAGGTCAGGCCAGCGGCATGGCAGTAGGTCTGCCGGATGGTCAGATGGGCAATTCCGAGGTGGGTCATCTGAACATGGGTGCAGGACGTATCGTATATCAGGATCTGACCAGGATCACCAAGGCTATCCAGGATGGTGATTTCTTTGAAAATCCCCAGCTGCTGGCTGCAGTGGAAAATTGCAAAAAGAATGATTCCGCTCTGCACATGTGGGGCCTGGTTTCCGACGGTGGCGTGCACAGCCACAATACCCATATCTATGGTCTGCTGCAGCTGGCAAAGCAGGCAGGTCTGGAAAAGGTCTATGTGCACTGTTATCTGGATGGCAGAGACACACCTCCCGCATCCGGCAAGGGCTACGTAGAAGAGCTGGTTGCCAAAATGGCAGAGATCGGTGTGGGTGAAGTCGGTGTGATCTCCGGACGTTACTATGCCATGGACAGAGACAACCGCTGGGACCGTGTGGAAAAGGCCTATGCAGCTCTGACAAAAGGAGAAGGTGTTGACGGCGGCGAAGATCCGGCAGCAGCTATCCAGGCTTCTTATGATCAGGGTGTGACAGATGAGTTTATGCTTCCCACCGTCATGAAGAAGGATGGAAAGCCTGTGGCAACCGTACAGGATGGGGATTCCGTGATCTTCTTCAACTTCCGTCCTGACCGTGCCCGCGAGATCACCAGAGCCTTCTGTGATCCGGAGTTCAGCGGTTTTGCAAGAGACAAGATGCTGACACTGACCTATGTCTGTTTCACAAATTACGATGAGACCATTCCCAACAAGCTGGTAGCCTTCCCCAAGCAGGAAGTGACCAATACCTTTGGTCAGTATCTGGCAGCAAATGGTCTGACCCAGGCCAGGATCGCAGAGACAGAGAAGTATGCCCATGTTACCTTCTTCTTCAACGGCGGTGTGGAAGAACCCAATCCCGGAGAGGAGAGGATCCTGGTCAAGTCTCCCAAGGTTGCTACCTATGATCTGCAGCCTGAGATGAGCGCCTATGAGGTATGCGACAAGCTGGTAGAAGCCATCAAGTCCGGTAAATATGATGTGATCATCACAAATTTCGCAAATCCTGACATGGTGGGACATACAGGTGTAGAGTCCGCAGCCATTGCAGCCATTGAGGCAGTTGATAAATGTGTGGGACGCGTTGTGGATGCCGTGAAGGAAGTGAACGGCCAGATGTTTATCTGTGCAGATCACGGCAATGCAGAGCAGCTGTGGGATGATACCATTGACGCTCCTTTCACCGCTCATACCACCAATCCGGTACCCTTTATTCTGGTGAATGCAGATCCTGCTTATACACTGGCAGAGGGCGGCAAGCTGGCTGACATCGTGCCTACTCTGCTGGAGATGATGGGGTTGCCTCAGCCGGCAGAGATGACAGGCAAATCCCTGCTGATCAAAAAATGAGATTAGTGATCCAAAGGGTAGTATCCGCATCAGTGGAAGTGGACGGCGATATCGTCGGCCGGATCGGAAAAGGGTTTCTGGTCCTGGTAGGTGTCGGCAAAGAGGACACAGAAGCTGATGTGGAGAAATATCTGAACAAAATGATCCGCCTGCGGATCTTTGAAGACGAAAACGGCAAGACCAACCTCTCCCTGGCAGATGTACAGGGAGAGCTTTTGCTGGTCTCTCAGTTTACGCTGATGGCCAACTGCAAAAAGGGAAACAGGCCCAGCTTTGTGGACGCAGGGGATCCCGTCCGGGCGGAAGAACTGTATCGGTACATGATCCGAAAGGCGCAGGAATCCGTTCCGGTAGTGGAGAAGGGCATTTTCGGCGCAGATATGAAGGTCAGTCTGATCAATGACGGACCTTTTACCATTGTGCTGGAGAATCTGTAAAACCGGCCAACTGTCAGAAATGACTTTGCATTTTGAGCACAATGCAGCATATAGTATCAAAAAATGCAATGACGCTGAATATCGTGGCTTTTTTCAGTTGTTACACGATGTGAGACCGACTGAAGAAAGGCGGGCATGTACGATGTGTCGATTTGCAGAACCACTGGCACTGGTAATACCGGAACAATTGTTCAGAAAATAAATGCAGACGTGTCCATTGCATTGAGTTACGGAGTACCGAAAATGACATGATGTTCTGTATATTGGCTGGACAGTGATGAGTAAATAACAGGATGATAGTCTGCTGAGAAAAAACGGAGACGGATATGGCAGGGAGAAGAAAAGCCTCTGGAAGAAGGTCTTCCGGTAGAAGAACATCTGAATACAGAGACAGTTCCCGTCGGAGTGACCGTCGACGCAGAGACGAGGCGTATGCCGGAAATCACAGCAGCTTCCGACAGGATGCGTCAGACGGGCAGAATACCTCTGTGCAGCGTGATTCTTACGATCCGCATACGCAGGAGCAGCAGATCCGGACCCTCAATGCCGGATGGCCGCAGATCTCCGGCAGTAGCCGGACAGACAGCCATGAAGGGGCAGGAGATAAGAAGCGGCAGAAAGACAGCGGGCGTACCGATCGCGGTCAGGAGAGAAGCCGCAGCAGATCTTCGCGTATGGACAGGGAGGTCGGCAGTCCAGGGAGAAAAGAAGACAGAAGCGTCCACAGACAGGGTCGTGATCGCAGAAGATCTTCCGGAGCATCCGCTTACAGCCGACCAGCTGAAGAACGTCGTGTCGTGAACTACGATGATTATACTTATGGAAAACGCAGCAGATCTTCTGCTGGACGAAGCAGAGTCAGTTCAGCCGAACAGATCTCTCGGGAGAGAAGAAAAAAGGCAGAACGGCAAAGCAGACGCAGAGAGCGCATGCTGCAGCGCCGGATCATTCTGGTTCTGGTCAGCGCGCTGGTGATCTTCTGCGGTCTGGGATTGTATCTTGTCCTGCATGCGGAGAGCACGCAGGGGACGGAGAATACTGCAGTTTCTTCCGGTAGTGAAACATCTGCGGCAGAAAGCGCAAAGAGCGGAGAGACATCTTCCGGACAGACAGCAGCTGATACGTCATCAGAAGGCGCGGACAGTGATTCGGGGCAGGAGGATTCTTCAGCAAATACTTCCACTGCGACCGCTTCAGAGGAAGGAGAGACCCTGAGTCTGGTCATGGCCGGTGATGTGATCGCAAAGACCAATGTCCTCAATGCATCCATGCAGGCCGATGACAATTATGACTTCAGTGGCCTGTTCACGGAGATCAGCGATGAGATCAGCGCCGCAGATCTGGCCATTGTCAATCAGGAATCTGTATTGGGCGGAAATGAGCTGGGCATCTCCGGAGAAGGAGATCTGAACAGTCCCTATGCCCTTGGAGACGCGGAGGCTGCAGCCGGCTTCGATGTGATCCTGCAGGCCACCAACCACGCTCTGGATTTTGATTGCCGGGGGATTGTCAACAGCATTGTATACTGGCAGACCTACCACCCGGAGGTATCGGTGCTTGGAATTCATGGGGATGCTGCAGGGCAGGAGGAGATTCCTGTTTTTGAAAAAAACGGGATCAAAGTTGCCATTTTGAACTATACTTATGGCACCAATCAGAATTCCGATCTGCTGAATGACGATAGCACGAAATTCGTTCTGGATGTGCTGTCTGAGGACCGGGTGAAGCGTGACGTTGCCAAAGCAAAAGAGCAGGCAGATTTCGTGATCGTGTGCCCTCACTGGGGTGACACAGACAAAACAGAGACTTCCGATGCTCAGGCGGAATGGTGCAGGATCTTTCTGGAAGCCGGTGTGGATCTCGTCATTGGAACACACACAAATGTGCTGGAGCCGGTGGAGATGATGAAGGATGAGGATGGACACCAGATGCTTGTCTATTATTCCATCGGCAATCTGGTGACAGACACTTCCAGAGCGGACGAAAGCCTTGGCGCTCTCGCAGAAGTGACCATCCGCAAGGACTCCACAGGCACCCGCATTGTTTCCTATGGGGCAAAGCCTGTTGTTATTCATAAAAATACTGATAAAACAGCCTATACAACCTATTTGCTCAGCGACTATACGGAAAAGCTGGCCCAGGAGAGCGGCATCGTAGCGGATGCACCAGATTATTCTCTGAGTTATCTGCAGAATCTCAGCAGTCTGATCCTGGGGAAGGCGGAGAAATAAGATCATGAAAAGGATCCTGTAACAGAAATGCTGAAATGCCGGTCTTTTGTTTTGAAATACTACATTTTAAGAATTGAGCAATTTAGTAAAAAAACCTTGCAAATTTCTGCAGTATAGGATATTATGTTACCGATTGAGTCTCGGAGGTGCCTGAAATGGATATTTTAAGAACAATTTTAACTGTTCTTTTTGCAATCGATTGTGTTGCATTGGTGATTGTGGTTTTGATGCAGGAAGGCAAACAGCAGGGCCTTGGTGCCATTGGCGGCGCTACTACGGATACCTACTGGGGAAAGAACAAGGGCCGTTCTGCGGAAGGAAACCTGAAGAAGTTTACTCGATTTGCTGCAGTGCTTTTTATAGCGCTGGCAGTCGTACTGAATATGAACTTCTGATCAAAAGCCACTGCTATCATAGCGGTGGCTTTCTTCTATATCAAAGGAGCAAAGCCGGATTATGGCACAGGAGAAACCGGTCAAACTGATCGCAAACAACAAAAAAGCATATCATGATTATTTCATTGAAGAGAAATATGAGGCCGGCATAGAACTGCGGGGCACTGAGGTAAAGTCTCTGCGCATGGGCAAATGTTCCATCAAGGAAGCTTTCATAAAGATAGAGCACGGTGAAGTTTTTATTTACGGCATGCATATCAGCCCCTATGAAAAAGGCAATATCTTCAACAGGGATCCCCTGCGGACCAGACGTCTTCTGCTGCACAAGCGGGAGATCAGTAAGCTTCTGGGCAAGATCAAAGAAAAGGGTTACACCCTGGTCCCGCTTCGTGTCTATCTTTATAAATCTCTGATCAAGGTAGAGATCGGTCTGGCGAGGGGCAAGAAGCTCTATGACAAGCGGCAGGATATCGCAAAGAAGGACCAGAGAAGAGAAGCAGAGAGAGATTTCAAGATCAGAAATCTCGGGTAAACTTGAAAATCTGAAAGAGATTGTGTATAGTAGGGGATGCAGTGCAGCATCAATATTTGATAGAACACTCCGGATGGAGTTTTCTATAGATCCAACTTCAGGGCTTGTAAAGGTTTCGACGGGGGTTTTGAAGTTTGGGAAGCCATCCGCGGTCTCCGTATCCGCGTTAAACCACGGAAAATTAAAATTTAAACGCTAACGATAATAGAGTAGCACTGGCAGCCTAAGCGCCGCCTGTCGCCCTCCCCGGTTCCTGCGCCTGGGAACGGCGGCATCAAATAAGGCAGGGAACTTTTGCACTTAAGCTTTGCGGTGTAAAAAGCAAATATGAAGCTTCCGATTCCTCCGGCCTGTCGTCCGGCAGCTGGCAGAGGGAATAAAAGTAGAACGACTGTGATGGGAGAAACCTGAATGAATGGGCTTTCGGACGCGGGTTCGATTCCCGCCAGGTCCAGTAGAAAAGCCCCGGCAGATTGCCGGGGCTTTTCTTGCGTTCAGTGGAATGAGATCCACATCTTTTTATTGTGCGTCGTAAGCAGCCTTTACAGCAGCCAGGACTTTCTCATCTGTCACACCGGAGATCTCCTTGAATGCTTCTACAACACCCTTGGCAGCGATCTTTTCCTGCAGTTCAACAGCCTGCTTGTCTTCCGGGTTGTCATAGTGCAGAGCAGCGCCGATACCATAGATCAGATGATCTGCCGGCAGATCATACTCCAGAGCTGTCATGGTGGGCTTGATCAGACGATCGGTGGGAGAGAGTTTTCTCAGGGGCTCACGGCCTACACGGGTAACATCATCCTGCAGATAGGGATTTTTGAATCTGCCGATGATCTTATTGATGTATTTTGCGTGTGCTTCCGGGTCAAAGCCGTGCTTCTTTACCAGAGCAGCGCCGGATTCCTGCATTGCGGCAAAGACGATGTCATAGATCTTCTCATCTGCAATGGCCTTGTCGATGGTGGGGAAGCCGTTCAGCTTGCCAAGATAAGCTGTGATGCAGTGTGCTGTGTTCAGGGTAAAGAGCTTACGCTCGATATAAGCGTCCAGATTGTCTACCAGGGTCATGCCCGGGATCTCCGGAAGTTCACCCTTGAAGCCGCCTTTCTCAACGTCCCACTCATGATAAGCTTCTACGACTACATCGATGAAGTTCTCGCTCTTTACGGGAGGAACGATACGGTCTACAGCTGCATCCGGGAAACCTACATACTCATCAGCATATGCCTTGCCTTCGTCGCTCAGGTTGTCATAGACAGCCTTCTTCAGCTGGGAAGTACCGCGGATGGCATTTTCACATGCGATGAAGTTCATGGGCGTCTTGTTGCCTGCAGCAGCTCTCTTTTCGATGGCTTTTGCCATGGTGGGGGCTACTCTGGGAAGGATCACCAGACCAACTGCTGTGGTCACCAGATCTGCCTCGGCGATGATGTCGATGGCTTCCGGCGTGGTGGAATTTACGCCGCTGATATTGCTGATGGGCTGATCTTCACACTCTACGTCCATTACATGTACGGTATAAGCCTTGTCTTCATTGATCTTGTTGATGATGCTTTCTACAACATCAGCAAATACTACATGATAGCCGGCCTGGCTCAGAAGGGTTCCGATGAATCCGCGACCGATATTGCCTGCGCCGAACATAACTGCTGTTTTCATGTCTTTTTACCTGCCTTTCTTTCACTCCAAGTACAAAATACTCTGCCTATAGAATACCATGAAAATACCGAAAATACTACTGCGGGATGGAAACTATACTCTTTTCCTACCACATTTTATGATACAAAGAAGGGGCATCAGTCCTGCAGTGCAGAACTGACACCCCAAAAGTAATCTCTGATTAGCTGAGTGTCTTAACAACAACTTCAGGATCAGTAGCGGTCTTCAGAGTATTCATGGTATCCTCGTCCTCAAGAGCCTCACAGATCTTGCTCAGGATATCAAGATGCTCATCACCGACACCGGCAATACCGAATACCAGATATGCTTTCTCATCACCGAAAGGTACACCGTCCGGATACTGCAGAACAACGATACCGCTCTTTTTGACAGTGCCCTTGGCCTGTGTTGTACCGTGAGGAATGGCAATACCCATACCCATGTATGTGGTTGTCAGCTTTTCACGTTCCTGCATAGCGTCAATGTAGGAAGCATCTACGTAGCCAAGCTTGTTCAGCAGCTTGCCTGCTGCTTCAATGGCTTCTTCTTTTGTAGCAGCGCTCTGCTTGAGCATAACGCCTTCCTTTACCAGGATGTCGCTCTTCTTGGGAGCAGCAGCCTCGGCAGCGGGAGCTGCAGCAGGAGCCTCAGCGGGAGCAGCTGTAGTAACCTGTGCATACAGTGCATCCAGAGAAGGATCTGCAAGGAAGTTGTTGATGGTCACTACCTGAGCCTGCGGAGCGGATTTTCTTGCGCGATCCTGCAGAACTACCTGTGTAACAACAACATCTGCGTCAGCCGGAACATTGTCTACAGAAGAGTTTGTAACTGTGATATCAGGACGGATGCCCTTGATACGGTTACGGAATTTGGTAGCGCCCATTGCGGAAGAGCCCATACCTGCGTCACATGCGAAGATGATCTTCTTGATCTCTCCGGAAGCCTTTGCAGCTGTGGGTGCAGCAATACCCTTAGCTTCAGCCTTCATGCCTGCCATCTGATCCTGTGCATCAGACAGAGACTTGCCGTTGGATCTTCTGACGAAGATACCGGAGATCAGGAAGGAGATCACAGCAGCGATCGCGATACCGATCAGAGAGAGCGGAATCTGAGATCCCTGGGACATCATCAGGAAAGCGATGATGGAACCGGGAGAAGGCGGTCCAACCAGACCGGAATTTGTTACTACGAAGAACAGGATAGCAGCCATGTTGCCGAGGATCGGTCCAACGATAACGATGGGGTTCATCAGGATATACGGGAAGTAGATCTCATGAATACCACCGAAGAGATGGATGATGACAGCACCGGGTGCGGAATCTCTTGTAGCCTTGTCTTTACAGAATGCCCAGTATGCAAGGATAACACCGAGGCCGGGGCCGGGGTTTGTTTCCAGCATGTACAGAATGGACTTTCCGACTTCCTGTGCCTGCTGTGCAGCGATCGGTGAGAAGATACCGTGGTTGATCGCATTGTTCAGGAACAGAACCTTTGCGGGCTCGATCAGGATAGATACCAGCGGAAGAACGTTGTTATCTACCAGAACCTGTACGCCTGCGCTCAGAACAGCCAGGATCGCACTCATGATCGGGCCGATTGCTACGAAGCCGAGGATGGCAAGGATCATACCGAAGATACCAACTGAGAAGTTGTTGATCAGCATCTCGAAACCTGCGGGCATATGACCATCCATAGCCTGGTCGAATTTCTTGATGACCCAGCCGGCCAGAGGACCCATTACCATGGCAGCCATCAGCATAGTAACATCAGTGTTGCTCATGATGGCGCCGACAACAGCGATACCACCGATCACACGACCTCTGTCGCCGCCTACCATGTAACCGCCCTGACATGCGATCAGGATCGGGATCAGATAAGCCAGCATACAGCTGTGGATAACCTGGAACGGAGCATACGGGATCCAGCCTGTGTCGATAAACAGCGCGGCCAGGAAACCGAAGGCGATCAGGGCACCGATGTTAGGCATGATCATGCCTGACAGGAACTTACCAAAGCCTTGTACTTTGTTTTTCATTGATTGTTTCCCTCCTTATTTCTTTGAAAAGCACCTCTCTTTCTCCAAAAATCTCTGCAACAGCCTTGCTGCATGCCGCTGCGGAGAATTCCGCAGAAAGCCGAAACATATAGAAAGTATCCAGATGCATACTTTCCACATTTCATGAGAAATCATAACATATTTCCACAAAAGTGACAAGACATCTGTGCTTTTTTTGTACAATGCACCGAAAAAATTAACATTTTATAAACATGTTTGCAAAAAATTCAGAAATATGAGAAGAAGATTTACAGAATATGATAGCATCCACTGTGACAGATATCACGAAACGGACTTCAGAGAATATTTATCATGCTCTGGCATCTCTGACATCACTGTACTTTGCAGTAAGAATAATTTCTTGCACTTTACACTTCCTTATGCTATACTACGAAAATGACTGCGACGGGTGAAGTCTATCCATGTCACATCCGCGCATTCTATAATAGGAAAAGATACATGTGATATATAAGGAGGAGCAGTTACTATGAGTTTTAAAGTGGATCTTCTTGAGAACAAGATGGCGAAGCTTACCATCGAGGTACCCGCTGAGGATTTGGAAAAGGCCCTGCAGCGCGCATACCAGAAGCAGAAAAAGAACATCAGCATCCCCGGTTTCCGTAAGGGCAAGGTGCCGCGTGCCATGGTGGAAAAGATGTATGGTCCCGCAGTATTCTATGAGGATGCAGCAAACGAACTGATTCCTCTTCATTATTCCCAGGCTTCCGGAGAGTCCGAGCTGGAGATCGTTTCCCGTCCGGAGATCGATGTGGTACAGCTGGAGAAGGGCAAGGACTTTATCTTTACAGCAGAAGTTGCCCTGAAGCCGGATGTTGAACTTGGTCAGTACAAGGGTGTTGAGGTTCTGAAGGCAGATCTGGAAGTGACAGATGATGAGCTGGCACAGCGTCTGCATCAGGAGCAGGAAAAGAACAGCCGTATGCTGAACATCGAAGATGAGCCTGCAAAACTGAATGATACCCTGCATATCGATTTCTTCGGCACCATCGATGGCGAGCCATTTGATGGCAACTCTGCCGAGAACTGTCCGCTGGTTCTGGGTTCCGGTTCCTTTATCCCGGGCTTCGAGGAGCAGCTGGAAGGCAAGAGCCTCGATGAGGAAGTAGATGTAGAAGTCACTTTCCCGGAGGATTATGCCGCAGAAGAGCTGCAGGGCAAGGCTGCAGTCTTCAAATGCAAGATCAACAAGATCGAGCGCAAGGAGCTGCCTGAGCTGGATGATGATTTCGCACAGGATGTTTCCGAGTTTGACACTCTGGAAGAGTACAAGGCCAGCCTGCGTGAGGAACTGGGCAAGGACAAGGTGGAAAGCGCCAAGAGTGCCAAGACCAATGCCGCAGTTGCTCAGGCTGTGAAGAACGCAAAGATCGATGTTCCGGATGCTATGCTGGATACAGAGGTTGAGTCCTCCGTAGAAGGCTTCGCAAGAAACCTGCGCAATTCCGGCCTGACCATGGAGCAGTATGTTCAGTATACAGGACAGACCATGGAAATGATCCGTGAGCAGATGAAGGAGCAGTGCCTGAACCAGATCAAGACCCGTCTGGTACTGGAGAAGATCGCTGAGGTGGAGAACATCGAAGCCAGCGAAGAGACCGTAAACGAGGGTATGGAGAGACTGGCTGAGAACTATGGTATGGAACTGGAAAAGGTAAAAGAGCTGATGTTCGCTACCGAGGAGAGCCTTGCTGAGTTCAAGAAGGAACTGGCCGGTTCCGAGGCTGCAAGATGGGTCGCTGATCAGGCTGTGGAAGTAGACTCCATCGAAGAGGAGCCCGCAGAGGAAAACACTGAGGCATAAGCAGGCGTTTTCTTCCGGCAAAACATGAATCAATGAAAAGCCTGTATCCGTTTTACGTTTATGGGCTTTTTTCTACCAGCAAAGAAAGGAAGATGCAATATGAGTCTGGTACCCTATGTCATTGAACAGACAAGCCGCGGGGAGAGAAGCTATGATATTTATTCCCGTCTGCTGAAGGACCGTATCATTTTTCTGGGGGAAGAAGTAAATGAAGTGACTGCAAGTGTGATCGTGGCGCAGCTGCTGTTCCTGGAGTCAGAGGACCCCGGCAAGGATATTCATCTGTACATCAACAGCCCCGGCGGTTCCGTAACCGCAGGTATGGCCATCTATGACACCATGCAGTATATCAAGTGTGATGTATCCACCATCTGCATCGGCATGGCTGCCAGCATGGGAGCATTTCTTCTGGCAGGCGGTGCAAAGGGCAAGCGTATGGCGCTGCCCAACGCGGAGATCATGATCCATCAGCCCTCCGGCGGCGCACAGGGTCAGGCAACAGAGATCAACATTGCTGCCGAACATATCCTGCGCACAAGGAAAAAGCTGAATGAGATCCTGGCTGCCAATTCCGGACAGAGTCTGGAGAAGGTAACCAATGATACGGAACGCGACAACTGGATGACCGCTGAAGAAGCTGTGGCTTATGGCCTGATCGACAGCGTGATCACCAACCGCTGAGACATGAAAGGATGCTTCAAAAGATGATGATGTCTTTTGACGCATCCTTTTACCGTAAAACAGGCAGTTTCTGCCTTCTGAAAAGGGATTTTGTATAGAAAGGAATTTTGTGATTTATGAGGACAACTGGTGGAATGAAGATCCGCTGTTCCTTCTGTGGAAAAAATGAAGATCAGGTCAGAAAGCTGATCGCGGGCCCGGAAGGGGCTTATATCTGTGATGAATGCATCGATATCTGTTCCGAGATCATCGAGGAAGAATTGTTCAAGGAGAGACCCGCTATGTCCGGCGCCATCCATCTGATGAAGCCCCGGGAGATCAAGAGCTTTCTGGATGATTATGTGATTGGTCAGGACGAAGCAAAAAAAGTACTGGCAGTGGCAGTTTACAATCATTACAAGCGTGTCATGGCGGGGGAGACCTCCGAAGTGGAACTGCAAAAGAGCAACATCCTCATGCTGGGTCCTACCGGTTCCGGTAAAACACTGCTGGCCCAGTCTCTGGCCAAAATGCTGAATGTGCCTTTTGCTATTGCAGATGCCACTGCCCTGACAGAGGCAGGCTATGTGGGTGAGGATGTGGAAAATATCCTGCTCAAGCTGATCCAGGCGGCAGATGGCGATATTGAGCGGGCAGAGACCGGTATCATCTACATCGATGAGATCGATAAGATCACAAGGAAATCTGAAAATGCTTCCATCACCAGAGATGTTTCCGGTGAAGGTGTGCAGCAGGCCCTGCTGAAGATCCTGGAGGGAACCGTGGCAAATGTGCCTCCCCAGGGCGGCAGAAAGCATCCCCATCAGGAATTCCTGCAGATTGATACTACCAATATCCTTTTCATCTGCGGAGGCGCTTTTGAAGGTCTGGACAAGATCATCGAGACCAGGCAGGATACCAAATCCATCGGTTTCAATGCATCTCTAGGCCATGGAAAAAAGGAAAATGTTGGTGCACTTCTGAAGGAAGCTCTGCCGGAAGATTTCATCAAATTCGGTCTGATCCCGGAGTTCATCGGTCGTGTGCCGGTAGTTGTCACCCTGGATTCTCTGGATGAAGAGGCTATGGTACGTATCCTGAAGGAGCCGAAGAATTCTCTGGTGAAGCAGTTTACCAAGCTCTTTGAGCTGGATCATGTGCAGCTGACCTTTGATGAGGAGGCACTGACGGAGATCGCAAGAGAAGCCATGAGCAGGAAAACAGGTGCCAGAGGTCTGCGGGCGATCGTGGAAAAAACACTGATGGATGTCATGTTTGAGGTGCCCTCTGATGAGACTGTCCGTACCTGCCAGGTGACCAGAGACACAGTCCTTGGCAAGGCTGCGCCTGTCATCAGCTATGGAGAACCGCTGCCGCTGCCGGCACCGAAAAATACACGCAAGAAGAAAAGTACCAAACAGACAGGACCGGAAACAGCCTGAAACAGCTCTTCGGTCGGGGAGTAAAAGAATATGAGTGATGTTATGAAACGTATGCCGGCGGTGGCCCTGCGGGGAGCTACCATTCTGCCGGGCATGATGGTACATTTTGATATCAGCAGAAAAAAATCTCTGCGGGCTATTGAGAGGTCCATGCTGGATGATCAGAAGATCTTTCTGGTAGCCCAGAAGGATTCCTCTGTGGAAAATCCAACCCAGTATGATATCAGTGCCATTGGCACCATCTGCCGGATCCGCCAGGTCATCAAGCTGCCGAAAGGCCTCTGTCGCATTCTAGCGGAGGGCCTGGAGCGTGCGGAGATGATCTCTCTGAATGATGATCCCGGCTATCTGGAAGCAGAGATCGCCGTACTGGATACTACAGAGATGGATACCCTGATGCCGGCAGCAGAGGAAGCCATGCTGCAGACCCTGCGGGATACTTTCCGGCAGTATGCCAGAGAGAGCCGGCAGATCAGCCAGGATGTGGTAAATTCCATCATGGAGCTGAAAACACTGGAAAAAACAGTTTCCCAGATCTGCATTCAGGTGCAGTTTTCTCTGGAGAAAAAGCAGCAGCTGCTGGAGACGATTCCGCTGACAGATCGTTTTGAACTGCTCTGTGTGATCATGAGCAATGACATCGAAGTCATGAGGATCCGCAATGAACTGCAGGCTCAGATCAAGGAAAAGATCGATAAAAACCAGAGGGAATACATCCTTCGGGAGCAGATGAAGCTGATCCAGGAGGAACTGGGAGAGGATACCATCCAGTCCGAGATCAAAAATTTCGAGGAGAAGACAGAAGAACTGCAGGCGCCGGAGGAGATCAAAGAGAAGCTTCGGGAGCAGATCAAGCGATTGAAGAGTATTGTGGGCAATCCTTCCGAAAGCAGCGTGGTGAGAGGTTACATCGAGACGCTGCTGGGTCTGCCCTGGGACAAAATGTCCGAGGACAATAAAGATCTGAAAAAAGCCCGGAAGATCCTGGAGGAGGATCATTACGGTCTGGAAAAGGTCAAGGAACGCATCCTGGAATATCTGGCAGTCCGTACATTGACCCGAAAAGGTGAGAGCCCCATCATCTGTCTGGTAGGACCTCCCGGTACCGGAAAGACTTCCATCGGCCGTTCTGTAGCAAGAGCTCTGGACAAGACCTATGTACGGATCAGTCTGGGTGGCGTCAGGGATGAAGCCGAGATCCGCGGTCACAGAAAGACCTATATCGGCGCCATGCCGGGACGGATCGCCCAGGGCCTGCATCAGGCCGGTGTCAAGAATCCTTTGATGCTGCTGGATGAGATCGACAAGGTCAGCAGCGATTACAAGGGGGATACCTCCTCTGCTTTGCTGGAGGTTCTGGATTCTGAGCAGAACTGCCGCTTTATTGACCATTATGTGGAAGTGCCTATTGATCTTTCGGAGGTACTGTTCATTGCCACGGCGAATGACATGAGCACCATTCCGCGGCCCCTGCTGGACCGTATGGAGATCATTGAGATCAGCAGTTACACGGAAAATGAGAAGCTGCATATTGCCAAAGAACATCTGCTGCCAAAACAGATGAAGATCAACGGCATCAAAAAGAAGCAGCTCAGTGTCTCCGGAAAAGCCATCCAGGAAGTGATCGCCGGCTATACCAGAGAGGCGGGTGTGCGTTCCCTGGAACGTATGCTGGGCAGGATCTGCCGGAAGACCGCCCTGAAGATCCAGGAAAACGAAGAGCAGAAGGTTTCTGTCTCCGTGAAAAACCTGGAAGACTTTCTGGGTCGCCGCCGCTTTGATGTGACAAAGGCAAACAGAACACCTCAGGTAGGCATTGTCCGTGGCCTTGCCTGGACCAGCGTGGGGGGAGATACCCTGCAGATTGAGGTCAATTCCATGCCCGGCAAGGGAGAACTCCGGCTGACCGGCCAGTTGGGAGATGTAATGAAAGAGACTGCCCAGGCCGGTATCAGCTATATCCGGTCCATCGCTGCAAAGTATGGCATTGCAGATGAGTTCTTCCAGAAAAATGATCTTCATGTGCATATTCCGGAAGGTGCTGTGCCAAAAGACGGTCCTTCCGCAGGTATCACCATGGCAACCGCCATTTTGTCGGCAGCTGCAGGCATCCCTGTACGGGCAGATGTGGCTATGACAGGAGAGATCACTCTTCGGGGACGTGTGCTTCCCATCGGTGGACTCAAGGAAAAACTGCTGGCTGCAAAAAAAGCAGGCATTACCACTGTGCTGGTACCTGCAAAGAACCGGCCGGATGTGGAGGAAATGGAGGCGGAGATCACCGGTGGTCTGGAGATCTGCTATGTAAAGAAAATGAGTGAGGTGCTGGAAAAAGCCTTTGCTGAGAAAGTATTCCCAGAGAAGGCGGCTGCTGAAAAAACAGCTTCCGCAAGTGCAGAATAAAAAGCATTCGCCCAATCTTTTTGAATAAAGGTTCGCTGCAGAAATATCACAACAGGGTGTTTCTGCAGCATGATGAAATGAGAGGAAAATAGTATGGTAATCAAACAGGTTGCGCTTGAGATCGTCTGCGGCGTGACAAGCAAACTGCCGGATACCGGTCAGCCTGAGATCGCCTTTGCAGGAAAATCAAATGTGGGAAAGTCCTCGCTGATCAACGGTCTGATGAACCGGCGGTCACTGGCCAGGACCAGTGCACAGCCGGGTAAAACACAGACCATCAATTTCTACCATATTAATGGAGAAATGTATCTGGTAGACTTGCCCGGCTATGGTTATGCAAAGGCTTCTGTGGAGGTCAAAGCCAAATGGGGCAGGATGATCGAACGGTATCTGCAGACCTCCAAACAGCTGAAGGCAGTATTTCTTCTGATCGACATCCGGCACGAGCCATCTGCCAATGACAAAATGATGTATCAGTGGATCCTGGATCAGGGTTATCAGCCCATGGTCATCGCTACCAAGCTGGACAAGATCAAAAGAAGTCAGAAGGATAAGCAGCTGAAGCTGATCAGAACAGCTCTGGAGATGGACCGATCGATCCCCATTTTCCCTTACTCTGCTGAGACAAAGCAGGGCCGGGAGGAGATCTGGCAGGAGATCGACAAACTGACAGGGAAGTATGTAGAAGTATCTGCTGAACCGACGGAGGAAAGAGCATCTGACGCAGATGATCCGAAAAACAATCCCTGAGACAGCACAGGATGCAAGGGAACAGGGATCATCTACCCAACTCCCAAACGATATGACAAAGCATATGAAAACAAATCCGACTTTATATTATAAATGTGTGTTGTAACAGAGTGTGGTATGGAAATCTTTAAAATGCAGGTGTGAAGCATAAAGTCAGAAATGTGGAGGGTGGGTTCAGGAGCTGAACTGTAAGCAACAGTCTGAAGCAAATCTTTACATAGGAGAGGATCCTCAGGTGACAGAAGGAGTAGGAGATCGGGCATGATAAAAGCAGATCATTTACACTACGATTATCTGACTTATGAAGAAGAGGGCAAAGCCCCTCGTATTTTTCATGCTCTGAAAGATATTGATCTGGAAGTCCTTCCCGGCCAGTTTATCGCTGTTCTGGGACATAATGGCAGTGGAAAATCTACTTTTGCCCGTCAGATCAACGCTCTGCTCACCCCCAGCGAAGGTACCATGTGGGTAGACGGCATGGATACAAGGGATGAAAGCAAACTCTGGGAGATCCGGCAGCGGGCCGGTATGGTCTTCCAGAACCCGGACAATCAGATCGTTGCCGCAGTGGTAGAGGAAGACGTCGGCTTCGGACCGGAAAATCTGGGGGTTCCCACCCCCAAAATATGGGAACGTGTGGAGCACAGTCTGCAGAAGACCGGCATGCTGGCTTTTCGCCGGAAGTCACCAAATCATCTTTCCGGCGGACAGAAGCAGCGGGTGGCGATCGCCGGTGTCCTGGCCATGGAATCCAGATGCATTGTGCTGGATGAGCCTACGGCCATGCTGGATCCGGCAGGCCGCAGGGAAGTGCTGGAGGCTGTCAGAGAACTGAATCGCCTGGACGGCGTCACCATTATCCTGATCACCCATTACATGGAGGAAGTGCTGGAGGCTGACCGGATCTTTGTCATGGACCAGGGGGAGATCGCCCTGTCCGGCAGTCCTGCGGAAGTGTTTTCTCAGGCGGAACTTCTGAAACAGCTGCATCTGGATGTGCCCCAGTCTGTACAGCTGGCAAATCTGCTGCGGCAGAAGGGACTGGTTATTCCGGCGGGAATCCTGCGGCCGGCCGAACTGGCAGAGGCTCTGACGAGAAATGCAAAAGAAGATCCGTCCGGAGAATCAACAACCATCTTGACGAGGGCTGTAAAAGAGGGGGAAACGTCCGAAAAATCATTAACTGCCTTAATGAGGAATGTGAAGGAAGGAGAATCACCTGAAAAAACAGCGACTTCCCTGATAAATGCTGTGCATGCAGAAAACCCACTCGGCAAGTCAATAAATATCCGGGTAAGTGCAGCAGATGCTGAAAAGCTGTCCGGAAGAAAAACGAATGTTTCAATGAAGGCTGAAGAAGGAGAAGATCCGCCCGCAAGATCAACAGATGCTCAGAAAAACAGTTCGCAAATGACGTCGGAGATGTCAGACACGGAATATGCAGAGCATCCAGGCTTAGGATACCGGGAAGTGTCCGGATCGCATTCTGTAATAAATGAGGGAGAGACTACTGGCTTCTCTGTGAACCGTGCTGTTGCAGCTGGCGGAACCAGTAGCCGGATTTCTGCAAGTGCTTTGGAATCCCATTTACAGCCTCTGCTTCAGCTGGAAAATGTCAGCTACACCTATGGCAAAGGTGGGGCAGCAGGCAGTGCTGCTTTGAAGGGCGTCAGTCTTACACTTTACAAAGGGCAGTTTGTGGGGATCATCGGACACACAGGCAGTGGAAAATCCACTCTGATCCAGCAGATGAATGCACTATTGAAGCCCACGCAGGGACGCGTATTGTTTGATGGGCAGGATATCTGGGGAAAAGAGTTTGACCGGAAACAGCTGCGCTTTCATGTGGGACTGGTCTTCCAGTATCCGGAATATCAGCTGTTTGAAAGCGACATCATTACAGATGTCATGTTTGGTCCGAAAAACCAGGGCAAAAATGAAGCTGACTGCAGAAAAGCAGCAGAAGAGGCCCTGACCCTTTGTGGTATCGGCCCGGACCTGTATGACAAATCCCCCTTCGAATTATCCGGTGGTCAGAAAAGACGGGCGGCCATTGCCGGGATTCTGGCCATGGAGCCGCAGATCCTGGTTCTGGATGAACCCACGGCAGGACTGGATCCGCAGGGCCGGGACGAGATGCTGCAGCAGATCGCCAGGCTGCAGAGGGAAAGAGGCATCACCGTATGTCTGGTTTCCCACAGTATGGAAGATGTTGCGCGCTATGCGGACCGACTGATCGTCATGTCCGAGGGGCAGCTGACAATGGATGATACTCCGCGGAGCATTTTTGCGGATGCAGCCGCCCTGGAAGAAATGGGTCTGTCCGTGCCGGAAGTCTGCAGTGTACTGCTGGAGTGCCGGCGCGGGGGACTTCCTGTTTCCGGTCAGGCAATTACAGTAGAAGAGGCTGCAGAGGAGATCCTGTCAGCCATAGACAGATAGAACGTCAATATTTAAAAAATATCCGTCCGGGAAGGCAGTTTCCGACGGATAGAAAATCGATATATGAAAAAAATCAGCCCAGGAAGGCAGTTTCCGACGGATAGAAAATCAATATCAGAGAAATATCTGCCAGGTAGGCATCAGTTACAGGGAGAGACATGAGAGACATTACACTGGGACAATATTATCCGGCAAATTCCATACTGCATCGGCTAGATCCCCGGGTGAAGATCGTGGGAACTCTGATCTATCTGGTATCCTTGTTTCTAGTGCAGAGATGGGGATTGTTTGCAGGGCTCGGCGCCCTTGTCCTGCTGGTCATTTTTTCCGAAGTTCCGGTGTCCTTTATGCTCCGGGGGCTGAAGGCAGTCTGGATCCTGTTGCTGATCACTTCTCTGTTTAACATTTTCCTGACAGATGGCACGATCCTCTGGCAGTGGAGTGTTCTGAAGATCACTCGGGAGGGCCTGCAGAATGCCCTGGTAGTGATCTTCCGGCTGGTCATGCTGATCATGGGGGCGTCCCTCATGACCCTGACTACAACCCCTACCAGACTGACAGATGGTTTGGAGCGACTGCTCCGCCCATTGAACAGGATCCATGTGCCTGTTCATGAGGTGGCTATGATGATGTCCATTGCCCTGCGTTTTATTCCCATTCTTGTGGAGGAGACCGACAGGATCATGAAGGCCCAGATGGCCAGAGGTGTGGATTTTGATGACAGCGGACTGTTGCACAAGATCCGGGCTCTGATGCCGCTGCTGGTGCCATTGTTCGTATCTGCTTTCCGCCGGGCCAATGACCTGGCCATGGCTATGGATGCCAGATGCTACCGGGGCGGTGAGGGGAGGACTCAGATGAATCCCCTGCAATATAGCAGAAGAGATGTTATTTCCTATGTGATCCTGCTCGTATTTCTGGCTGGATTCATCATTATGTGTGTATTCGGGCTTTGAGCAGCTTATCCATGTGCTTTGAAAGATCAGCTGTTTTTTGAGAATTCATTCTGAACACGGCGGAGCATATGGTGTTACACTTGTGAAGAAGTTGCAGACCATCCGGGGCACCCATAATCGAGTTACTACTCTGCAGGATCCGGTCTGCTATGACGGAACTGTGGCAAGATGACGAAGTATAAAGAGTGCTCGAATCTGTTTTATGAGTTTGTGATACCGGAGCCTGAATTGCAGGAAGGATTTTCCGGTCAAATTACCTGTGAAAATGAGGAGGTGCCAGAGGATGAGAAACAGAAAATTCATCGGCATGGCCATCGGTTTCGTCATGGTAACATTCGGCGCCGGTCTGCTGGCAGGCTGTGGAAGTACAGGAGAAACAGCGGGATTATATGCTGAGACAAATGTGGCAACGGAAACATCGGAAGTGACAGAAGTTCCGAAGATTACCGGATCATCAGAAATGACAGAAGTTGCGGATACGACAGAATCCCCCGGAACAGCAGAAGCTTCGAAGACAGCAGAATCTTTGGAAGATACAGAAGTGACAGGGCTTTCAGAGGCAGCAGAAGCTACGGGAACGACAGAATCTCTGAAAACAGCAGAATCTTCGGAAGATACAGAAGTGGCAGGGCTTTCAGAGGCAGCAGAAGCTGCGGGAACGACAGAATATCCGAAAACTGCAGAATCCTCGAAAACGACAGGGTCTTCGGCAACCGCCGGATCTTCGAAAATGGCAGGATCCCCGAAAACAGCAGGTTCATCGGAAGCGGCAGGCTCGTCGAGGTCAGCAGGTGCGTCGGAAGTGTCAGAACAGGATGCAGGAGAAGATCCCATGGAAGAATTTTATATTACAGAAATTGATGACGAACTGTTCGCGCGCATGAAGGGCAAATCATTCAAAGAGGATTGTACCCTTTCAACAGAGGAACTGCGATATCTCCATATTTTGCATGTGGGCTTCGACGGAGAAACCCACGAGGGAGAAATGGTAGTCAATGCCCGGATTGCCGAAACTGTACTGGATATTTTCAGGGAACTTTATCAGGCCGGCTATCAGATTGAAAAAGTACAACTTGTGGATGAATACAATGCGGACGATGAATTGTCCATGGAAGATAATAACTCGTCTTCCTTCAATTTCCGTTTCATTTCTCATACGACAACAGTTTCCAAACATGGTCTGGGAATGGCGGTGGATATCAATACCCGGTACAATCCCTACATCAAGGATGTGGATGGAAAGACTTGTATAGAGCCGATCAACGCCGGTGACTATGTGGATCGAACAAAGGACTTCGCACATAAGATTGACCATGATGACTTATGTTATCAGCTTTTCACTGAGCATGGTTTCGAGTGGGGCGGAGACTGGACAACTGCGAAAGATTACCAGCATTTCGAGATTCCGGACAGCACTCTGGCTGCATGGGGATATGAACGTTGAAGCAGAGTGATTCATAGAGAACTTTTTTACAGAGGGCAGACAATGCGGCTTTCCGAAACATTTTGGAAGGCAGCTTTACCGGAAAAGTCAACGATTACTATGAAGGATTTCGATATATGAGAAGAATCAAGCTGACAGTAGCTTATGAAGGCACAAATTATTGCGGGTGGCAGGTACAGCCGAATGGGATCACTGTCCAGCAGGTGCTGAATGAAACCCTCAGCCGGATGCTGGGGGAAGAGATCCGTACCATCGGTGCCAGCAGGACCGATGCAGGTGTGCATGCTCTTGGAAATGTGGCAGTGTTTGATACAAACAGCCGTATGCCCGGCGATAAGTTTTCTTTTGCTTTGAATACCCGGCTGCCTGAGGATATCCGCATCCAGGGTTCTGCCGAAGTGCCGGCTTCCTTTCATCCCCGCTTTACCTCGACCATCAAGACCTATGAATACAAGATTCTGAACCGGATATTTCCGGATCCCCTGCGGCGCAAAGACAGCCTGCACTGGTATGGGGCTCTGGATCTGGAACGGATGAACACAGCAGCTCAGCTGCTGGTAGGCGAACATGATTTCAGAAGCTTCGCCACCGGCATTGGACCCGGGGAGAATGCTACCCGAACCATCCATGCCATCCGGATCTGGAAGGAAGATGAGATGATCCATATCCGGATCACCGGAAACGGTTTCCTCTATAATATGGTGCGTATCATCGTGGGGACGCTGATCGAGATCGGCCGGGGCATCTGGGAACCGGAGGCGATCACTGCCATGCTGCAGGCGGGAGACCGTTCCGTCACAGGACCGACTGCCAGGGCCTGTGGTCTGACCTTGCGGGAGATCCGGTATCCTGAGTGGGAATGAGGCAGACTGCAGGGAAAATTCCTGCCTGTTATTCTTCGAGCAGCAGAGAAGATTAGAAAAGAATCTGCTTTTTGCCTATATGGAGGGCCAAAGTGCTTCCCCGAAAGATTATGGTGTTAAATTCCAAAGACGGGAGCCCCTTTCTATTGGGACATGGAATTTACTTTTACAATTAAACTTGTACAGAAAATGGTCAAAAAACGCAAAGGAAATTCTTGACATAATGATTTCTGTATAATACAATGTTCGAGTATGCGGCACAGGATATCTGCGTGTTTTTATCCTTCCCAAATAAAAGCAGCAGAGCATGTGCGGTTTGCAATTGAGCAGGACGGCCAAAGCCCGGGCCCAGTGCTTGTACCGGAAAACGGACTCATACGGACAGTGAGGAAGTTTCCATAGTTTATGATATTGATAACTTTAGGAGGTTATTATCCATGAAAACTTTTATGGCTAATCCGGATAAGATTGAAAGAAAGTGGTATGTTGTTGATGCCGCTGGACAGACTCTTGGACGCATGAGTTCCGAGATCGCCAAGGTTCTGAGAGGTAAGAATAAGCCGGAGTTTACTCCCCACGAGGACGCCGGTGACTATGTGATCGTTGTAAATGCTGAGCAGATCAAGGTCAGCGGCAAGAAGCTGGATCAGAAGATCTACTACAGCCACTCCGAGTATGTAGGTGGTATGAAGGAAGCTACCCTTCGCGAGATGCTTGCAAAGAAGCCCGAGAAGGTAGTTGAGCTGGCAGTCAAAGGCATGCTGCCCAAGGGACCCCTTGGAAGACAGATGATGACTAAGCTTCATGTGTACACCGGTGCTGAGCATCCCCATGCTGCACAGAAGCCGGAAACACTTACATTTTAATGAGGAGGTATAGGACACATGGCTAGCGAAAGATACTACGGAACAGGTAGAAGAAAACAGTCTGTAGCAAGAGTATATCTGATGCCCGGTACAGGCAAGATCACAGTAAACAAGAGAGACATCGACGATTTCTTCGGTTATGAGACACTGAAGGTGATCGTTCGTCAGCCGCTGGTAGCAACAGAGACAGTTGACAAGTATGATGTACTTGTAAATGTTTCCGGCGGTGGCTATACAGGACAGGCCGGTGCTATCCGTCATGGTATCGCACGTGCTCTGCTTGAAGTTGATTCTGAGACATACAGACCCATCCTCAAGAAGGCCGGCTACCTCACCAGAGATCCGAGAATGAAAGAGCGTAAAAAGTACGGTCTCAAAGCAGCCCGTCGTGCTCCCCAGTTCTCCAAGAGATAATTACAGATCAAACGACCCCTTCACTTTTGTGGAGGGGTTTTTCATTTGAAGCGTCGTGCCATAAAAAGAAAAAGATAGCAAATCCCTTTGCACTCTGTTAACATAGGTAGTGAAGTACTGAACATAAGCAGTATAGTACAACAAAAAAATGTAAGGTTCAAAAAGGAAGGAAATTATCACTATGAAAAAAAGAATAGTGGCATTTTTTTTGATAGGTGCCCTGTCTTTGTCTCTGGCGGCATGCGGCAGCCAGGAGCAGTCCTCCGGGGATACCGCTGCGGAGGATGACAACACAGCAGAAGAGGAGACCGAAACCGCAGACCCTTCAGAAGGGGAAACTGCAGAAACAGCTGATTCATCAGAAGGTGACGCTGCAGAAGCAACAGACGCTTCAGAAGCAGCAGACGCTTCAGAAGAGGAAACCGCGAAAGCAGCTGATATCATGGTCTACAAAAACGGCAATATCTATACCTCAGATGAGGAGCAGTCTTATGTGTCTGCCATTGTGGTACAGGATGGAAAGTTCCTGTATGTGGGCGATGATGAGGGCGCCGCAGAGTATGAGGAAGGGCTGCCGGAAGAAAATATCGTTGATCTGGATGGGGCGCTGGTCACCGCAGGTCTGATCGAAGGACATACCCATTTCAGTTTTATGGCAGCCATGAAATCTCTGAACTACGTGGAGATTCCGTCAACAGCCAACGAGAGCGCGGAGACAGCTCTGGCAGAACTGAAGAAATTCGTGGAAGAGCACCCGGATTATGATCAGTACGTGATGGGGAATTTCTCCCAGACCTTCGATATCGGCGCCAAAGAGATCGATGAGATCTGTTCCGACAAGCCGGTCATTCTGGTAGGCATGGGCCTGCATTGCGGTTACGTCAACAGTAAATTCCTGGAAGTTGGCGGGATCAACAAGGATTCCACAGATGCCATTCCCGGTCAGACCTATTATGAGCGGGATGAGGACGGCAATCCCACAGGAAAGATCGTGGAGCTGACCCAGACCTGGATCGCCTTCCAGCAGGCTATTAAGATCGATGATGAAAAGCTGTATGATGCCTATCTGGAGATGATCGATCTCTATCATTCCTATGGATTTACCGGTGTGGCGGAGGGAGGCTTCCTTGGTCTGGATGAATATCAGATACTGGATACGCTGACTGAGCTGGAAGAAAACGGTGATCTCAACATGGTGGACTGTCCGGCTACCATCTGGTACGGACACACGGTAACGGATCTGGAAGAAGTCGAAGAGCGGTTGGTGACCCAGAAAGAGACTTATACCTCAGATCTCATCCATCCGGGCACACTGAAGATGTGGGCAGACGGAACCCTCGGTGCCCATTCGGCTCTGCTGCGGGAACCCTATGTGGATAAGGATACCTGCGGTGTTTATTTAAATACCGTAGAAGATCTGACAGCAGCTGCTGAGATGTGTAAGGAAAATGACATGAACATCCACTACCATGCCATCGGTGATCAGGCCATTGAAAATGTTCTGACTGCCTATGAAGCAGTGGGGGAGACAAGCGGTACCAAGAGCATCGTACATTTTCAGATCAGCGCGCCGGATCTGATTGAACGGGCTTCCAAAATCGATGGATTGATCGTAAACATGACACCTATCTGGGCCAATACGGTAACACCGGAAGAGGTGGATCCTGTCTCTGACAGGAGGGATATCTACGGTTTATACAAGGAAGCCAGTGATGCAGGTATCACCATTAACTTCGGCGCAGATTCCAACGGTAAGGAAGCATGCTGGAATCCCGCAACTATGATCATGGCAGCCATGTCCCGGGATCCGGAGGAAGAGGGATTCTTCCTGAAGGGTGAACCTTTCAGTCTGGAAGAATCTCTGGATGCCTATACGATCAATGTAGCCAAGGAACGCCGGATCGAGGACGAGTACGGCAGCATTGAAGAAGGCAAGAGCGCTGATTTCGTCATCTGGAATCTGGACAATCTGACAGAACAGCTGGCAGCGGAATATATGCCGGATCTTCTGCCGGAAACGCTGGCAGAGGATGCAGAAGACGTTGATACTCCGGTTTATGCCGAGAATGTGTATTTCAAGGGTGAACTGGTTTACGAGCATTAAGATCAGAGTCCCGGAAGGCTGCGGTTTTCCGGGACTTTTGCTATTCTTTTTTTGTGGAAATCCAAAGAGGCAGTTGATTATTTGCCCTTCATCTCATAGAATGATATTCGGAATTTACAAAACTTACGCAATGTATGCATGAGCCATCATGAGAGCAGCATTATAAGCGGAGGTGCTTCAAAATGGAAGATGGAAAATATTACTGTTTTTATAACAACACAGATACAAAGCCTCTGAAAATGGTTTCCGTGGCGGAAATGAAGCCGGGGCAGGCCATGGCAGAGGCCATTGAGAAGAGGATCGCTGTAAAAAAAGTGATCCTTCGTCAGGGCATTTGCCATGATGATCTGGTCCTGTTCGATCCTTTCGGAGAGATGAGCTGCGACAACTAGGGCGATGATCTTTCCAAGCGATAAAAATAGGATGGTTATATCATGAAGAAACGAACAAAAATTCTGATCGCTGTGCTGATCGTTTTTCTGATTCTTGCAGCAGCAGCCGGTGTTTTCATCTGGCACAAGTTTTCCCTGATCAATACCGTAAAGCTGGACAAGGAACAGCTGCAGACTGCCTCAGAAAAGAATGCCACGGCAGATGAACCGGAGCAGGAGGAAGAAGAACTCCCTACCGGTTATCAGATGATCGCCCTGGTCGGACTGGATACCAGAGACGGGGCTGGCGCAAATAACAGTGATACCATGATCATCGCTATGATCGATCATGATACCAAAAGCATCAAGCTGGTATCTCTCTATCGGGATACCTATCTGAATGTGATCCAGGATTATTACAAAAATCCGGATTATTATACCAAGGCCAATGCAGCTTACAATTATGGCGGTCCGGAGCAGTTTCTTTCCATGCTGAACCTGAATCTGGATCTGGATATTGAAGATTTCATCACGGTGGATTTCAAGGCATTGACGGAAGTGATCGATCTGATGGGCGGTCTGGATATCGATATGACCCGGGAAGAGCTGATCCATCTGAACAATTACAATGTGGAGACTTCCGAGGCAGCCGGAGTGGAATATGAGGAGATCGAGGTGCCGGATGCATCTGTATTTGACGGCGCCATGCAGCGGACCTTCCACCTGACGGGAAGTCAGGCGGTTTCCTATGCAAGGATCAGGTATACGGCAGGCTATGATTACCGAAGAACCGCCCGCCAGCGCCTGGTGATCGAGAAGGTCCTGGAAAAGGCAAAGACCATGGACCTCAGCGTGCTGAATTATGTTCTGGAAAAGGCCCTTCCCTATGTGACGACCAACATGGACGGCTGGACCATCATGAATCTGATGCAGAATGTACTTACCTACGATGTCACAGAAGAGACAGGTTTCCCCTTTGATCATGTGGGACAGAATGTAGGCAGCCTGGATGCTGTCATTCCGGTGACATTGGAGACAAATGTTATCAAGCTGCATGAATTCCTATTTCCGGGACAGTATTATACGCCTTCCTCTACGGTAAAGGAATACAGTGATCATATTATAGGAGATACGGGGCTGGGAGAGGAGAGCATTCCGGAACATTCAGAATCCGGCGCGCTGCCTGATTATGATCCCGGCTATGATGTGGAAAATGAATAGCAGATTGGAGGAAAGAAGATGGGTAAATTTTTATTGATCAACGGCAGTCCCAATGAAAAGGGCTGTACCGCAAGAGCACTGGAAGAACTGGAAAAAAGTCTGCAGGAAAACGGCATGGAGACAGAAATGCTTTATCTTGGCAAGGATGCTATCAAGGGCTGCACCGGCTGTGCAGTCTGCAGATCCACCGGACGCTGCGTGGTCAGGGACCAGGTGAATGATGTGATCGAGAAGCTGGATTCCTATGCCGGTATCGTGGTGGGATCCCCGGTATATTATGGCGGACCCTCCGGTCATCTCTGCGCCTTCCTGGACAGGCTTTGCTTTGCAACAGAAACCAGACTGGCCCGCAAGCTGGCAGCTTCTGTGGTATCCTGCAGGCGCGGCGGCGCCAGCGGCGCCTTCATGCGTCTCAACCAGTTCTTCCTGAACTGCAATATGACGATCGTAGGATCTGAATACTGGAATCAGGTGCACGGTCATGTGGCAGAAGATGTGGAGAAGGATCTGGAAGGTCTGCAGACCATGCGCGTTCTGGGACAGAATATGGCCTGGCTGCAGAAGAGCATTGAAGCAGGCCGCGCTGCCGGCGTGGAAGCACCGGTTTATGAACAGAGAATATTTACGGATTTTATCAGATAATTTACAGGAAATCTTGACATAGTTTTCACAATTTTAGTTTACAATCAGGCCGAAATGAGGGTTTTTTCACATGGTTTTAGCTTTTGCAGATGCAAACTGGTGTGATTCATCTGCGCTGTTACTATCGTTCTCTTGTATTGCGACCGCTTTGCGCGTCAGAAGGGAGCAGGATGAAAAAATCAAAGGCCGGAAGAATTTTTCTTAAGACGATCAAATGGTTTCTGATCGCGATGCTGGCACTGATCCTTACCTGTGTGATCTACATAGTGGTGCAGATCTCCCGGGCCACGGATATCAATGAGATCAGTATCATGCCGGACGGCTACCTGACCAGCATCCTGGATCAGGATGGAAACGTGACCAGAACGCTGGCCGGCGAAGAGGCCAATCGTATTTACTGTACCATCGACAAGATCCCGGCCGATGTGCAGAATGCATTTATAGCTATTGAAGATGAGAGATTTTATTCCCACAACGGGATCGATCTGCGGGGAATCGCCCGCGCCTTCTTCCGGGGTATCACCTCCGGTAATTTCTCAGAAGGCGCCAGCACCATTACCCAGCAGCTGATTAAAAACAGTGCCTTCGATGGCTGGACGGAGGAAAATACTTTTCTGGACAGCCTGAACCGAAAGATCCAGGAACAGTATCTGGCACTGCAGCTGGAAAAGAAATATGATAAACAATATATTCTGGAAGTTTATCTGAACACCATCAATCTGGGCAGCGGCACTTGGGGCGTACAGGCCGCGGCAAACCGCTATTTCGGCAAGGATGTTGCGGATCTTTCTCTCTCAGAGGCGGCGGTGATCGCAGGCATTACCAAGAATCCCAGCGCCTATGACCCCATTGAGCATCCGGACACTTCCAGAGAGAGGTATGAACTTGTGCTGGCCGCCATGCTGGACCAGCAGCTGATCAGCGAGGAAGCTTATCAGCAGGCGTTGGCCGACAATGTGTTTGAGCGCATTGCCTCGGATCATACCGACAGAAATACAACGCCATTCTCTTATTTTGAGGATGCCCTGCTGCTGCAGGTAGTTTCTGATCTGCAAGAGCAGAAAAACCTGTCAGAAGAGGAAGCCTGGGATCTGATCTACCGCGGAGGATTGATGATCTATTCCACGGAAGACACTGATATACAGAAGATCTGCGAAAATGCTGTAAACAATGAAAGTTACTGCAGCGGAGAGGAGCAGGTTTCCTGTGTGGTAATGGATCCTTCCACAGGTTATGTGCGGGCTATCGTAGGCGGCAGAGGCGAGAAAACCTCCAGTCTGATCTACAATCGGGCAACAGACAGCATTCGTCAGCCGGGTTCTACCATCAAGGTGCTGGGGGAATATGCGGCAGCCTTTGAAGACGGGAAGATCACACTGGGAACCACCATTGATGATGCCCCTTACACCTATACAGATGGCACAGAGATTCACAATTCCGATGGAATCTTTCACGGCATGACTACCATCCGGGATGCCATCGCCAATTCCTACAATGTTGTGGCGCTGAAGGTGTTCCAGGAGCAGGGGATGGACAGAGTATGTGATACTCTGGAGAATTTCGGACTGACTTCACTGGACTACAGTCAGCAAACAGAGGCCATGGCCATCGGCGGCACCAATGGCGGCGTGACTACCATGGAACTGACGGCAGCTTACAATGCACTGGCAAACAGCGGCACCTATCAGACACCGCTGCTGTACACCAGTGTCACAGATACTGCTGGAAATGTGATCCTGTCCACGGAAAGTCAGCAGAAGAAGGCTGTTTCTGAACAGACGGCTCAGATGCTCACCTGCGCTTTGCAGGAAGTGATCGACTCCGGTACCGGCGTACTTGCTGGCTTTAATGGGGTACCCATTGCAGGCAAAAGCGGCACGACAAATGAAAATAGGGACCTGTGGTTTGTGGGATATTCTCCTTATTACACCTGCGGTGTCTGGGGCGGATTTGACTCCAATGCCCCTCAGGAAAATACGGATTATGTGAAGCTGATCTGGAAGGAGATCATGGAAACAGCCAACAGTGAAAAAGAGTATGCTTCCTTTCCGCTTTCCGCAAATACAGAGATTAAAAACATCTGTGTCAAATGCGGACAGCTGGCCCGGACCGGACTTTGCGATGAAACTGCGCAGGGAGATATGACCAGGGAGGAAGTTTTCATTAAGGGAACAGGACCGACTGTACGCTGCAGCTGCCATACCACGGTTCGTCTTTGCAGTGTTTCCGGAGAAAGAGCCGGCAGTTTCTGCCCGTCCTGGGCAGTTAGTCAGACGATATATCTGAAAACTGCTTCTGCCGGTACCACGGATGAAGCCTATGCAGCGGACACCATCAGCACTGAAACCTGTGACAGGCACACCAGCCTCTGGAATCTCTTCGGTGGAAATTCGCAGGATACGGAGGAAGAGGACAGTACAGTTCCCTCCCAGGAGAGTGAGATCTCTCCGGAAGAGCAGGAGCAGACGCCTGGTACGCAGGAAATGACCGCACCTGATGATACGACGCAGCAGGAAGATGCGGAAAATACCGAAACGCCGGAAGATACTTCCGAAGAAGAAAGTCCCTGGTGGGAGCAATGGTGGAGCGGACTCTGGGGATAAAGGGAAAGGAGTAAGCCGGATGCAGACCAGTATGACGACCGGGAGCCCGGCAAAAAGCATTGTCAGCTTTACCCTTCCGGTGCTGGCAGGAAATCTGCTGCAGCTGACCTACAGCATTGCGGATACCAGGATCGTTGGTACTTATCTGGGAGATCACGCTCTTGCTGCAGTGGGTGCGACCACAGTACTGAATTCGTTATATATTGGCTTCTTTATGGGGATAGCAAATGGGTTTGCTATCCTCACAGCCAGATTTTATGGTGCTGCAAACGAGCAGAAGGTTCGCTGTTCCTTTGCAGCTGCTTTCATGCTCGGAAGTATTCTGGCTGTTTTGCTGGCAGGATTGACCCTGCTGTTTCTTTCACCGGTTTTGCATTTTCTGAATGTACCGGATGTCCTTTTTGCAGAGGCGCGTTCCTATGTAAGCATCATCATAGGCGGTCTTCTGATCACCATGCTGTATGATATTTTTCTGGCTTCCGCCAGAGCGGCGGGAGACAGCGTCACACCCCTGCTGATCCTGATCCTGTCTGTGGGTCTGAACATTCTGGGAGATCTCCTCCTTCTGGGAGTCCTGCATACAGGCGTCTGGGGTGCCGCTGCTGCTACAGTCGGCGCGCAGGCAATCGCCCTGCTGATCTCTGCCCTGTATATTCTGAGAAAATATGCTTTTTTCCGTATCGGATTCCGGGACTTCCGGAAGATCACCGGCAGGTTGATCCGGGAAATGCTGGCCACAGGAATCTCCATGGGATTGATGAGCTCTCTGATCAACCTGGGCTCCATGATCCTGCAGACGGCCATCAACGGACTGAGTAGCTCCTATATCGTAGCCCAGAGCACAGCCAGAAAGATCACGGAGGTTCTGATGTCTGTATTTGTAGCCTTTGGACATACCATGGCAACCTATTGCAGCCAGAATCTGGGAGCAGGAGAGCATGAGCGGATCCGGCGGGGCATGAAAGCGGGATGCATCATCACCTGCAGCTGGTGTCTGGTGGTTTTTCTGATCGTCTGGCCATTTTCTTCCATATTGGTACAGTTGATCACAGGCAGCCGGGATGCTGTCATGATCCGGGCAGCTACAGAGTATCTTCGGATCGATTCTGTCCTGTATGTACTGGTGGCCCTGATCTTTATCTTCAGAAATTCTCTGCAGGGGCTTGGAGACCGGATTACGCCTTTGATCTCCAGCGGCATAGAAATGGGAGGAAAAGTAGTTCTTACCTATACGCTGGTGCCGGCACTGGGATACTTCGGTGTGATCCTTGTGGAACCTATTGTATGGATCGTCATGATCCTTCCTTTGATCGTAAGAATAAAAAGATATGTCCAAAGCGATTTTTTTTGATGTAGACGGCACCTTATTCCGTCAGGACTGCCGGGTGCCGCAAAGTGCCCGGGATGCCATTGAAAAATGTATGGAAAATGGCCATTATGTGATATTATGTACCGGTAGAAATCATAGCATGCTGCCCCCTGAGATCAGAGCGATCCCGTTTCATGGGATGATCTGTGGCTGCGGGACCTATGTTTCTTCCTGCGGAAGGGTATTGACAGACGCTGCAGTGGAGGGACCGGATGTGGATCAGATCATAAAGATACTGCATACGTATCGGTGCCCGTATTACATTGAAAATGCAGATTGCTGCACCTTTGATCCCTTCCGGATCCCGCCCATTTTTCAGAACGCAGTGGATTCCATCAGCAAAAATTATCCGGCCTATCTGATTCCTTTTGATCAGTTTCCCAAGCGCATCTCAAAGATCACCGGATATCCGGATCACAGGGAAATGCTTCCTTCCCTGCAGCAGGCCCTGTCTCCCTGGTTTGATGTGATCATTCACCAGGAATATGCCTATATTGAGATCACTCTGAAAGGCTGCAGCAAAGGCACCGGGGTGCTGCAGATCATGAAGGATCTGCAGGTCAGAAGAGAGGACAGCTATGCTTTCGGTGACAGCAACAATGACATTCAGATGCTGGAAGCAGTGGGGCATGGCATCGTTATGGGGGATGCGCCGGAAACCCTGAAACAGAAATATACCGTCACGGATTCTATTTATCGGGATGGTGTGGCAAATGGTTTGCGAAGAGCGGGTCTGATCTGACTGGTTTACAGCGTGATGTTGTTAGGGAAACCATAGTCTGAAAACGTTCGCAGCAACCCCGAAAGGGCTTTCTTCGCCCATTTCCAGCCCATGGACTCACGCGTATCATAAAAAACCTCCATGGTTCGTCGCATACCACCACAATTTTATGATATAGATGCCTGACTTCGCTATGCTGCTCTGCATAAGTTCGAAAACGGAAATCAATAGATTTCCTGTCTCACTTATCCCACAATTCCACCAACGAAAAGCGGGTAGATTTTGATATTACAAGGCTTTATAGAAGGGAAATATATATGACCAAACAGGAATACCTGGATCTGCAGGAAACGATGAACTATCACATGGATCTCTATTATAATCAGAACCGCAGTGAGATCAGTGATTACGAATATGATCAGCTCATGCAGCAGCTGAAAGCTGCAGAAAAGGAACATCCGGACTGGATCTCCGGAGATTCTCCTTCCCAGAAGATCGGCGGCACAGCAAAAAGAGAAGCCGGTGTCAAGATCACGCATGATGTCCCCATGCTTTCCATTGAAGATGTTTTCACCAGAGAGGCCGTTGTACAGTGGGTGGAAAAGATCCTTGCTGTTTACCCGGAATCCCGTTTTTCTGTAGAAGCAAAGATCGATGGGCTCAGTATGACCCTGCGCTATCGGAGAAATGCAGAGGGACAACTGGTACTGACCCTGGCGGAGACCAGAGGCGACGGACTCGTTGGGGAGGATGTGACCGTAAATGCCAGGAACATTCCGGATGTTCCGGCCTTTCTGGATCTTCCCTATGAGTCTCTGCAGCTTCGGGGAGAAGTCTATATGACACATGAGGATTTTGAGCGCTTCAATCAAACCCAGGAGTCTAAGGGAAAGAAACCTGCTGCCAATCCCCGGAATCTGGCTGCAGGGACCCTTCGCCAGCTGGATGCCGGTGTGACAACGGAACGGGGCCTGCACATGTTCATTTTCAATGTACAGCAGGGGCCCGCAGAGATCATGCATAGTCATTGCCAGGCGCTGGATCTGTTGCAGGAAAAAGGTATGCCTGTGGTATATCACCAGTTGTGTCATACACCGGAGGAGATCCTTTCTGCCATTGACCGGATTGCAGATCTTCGTGGGGAATTCCCTTTTGATATTGACGGGGCAGTCGTCAAGCTGGATAGTGTAGAGCACAGGGAGGAGTTTCCTGCCGGCAGTAAGTATTCCAGCGGCCACATTGCCTATAAGTATCCACCGGAAGAGCGGATCGTGGTCATGGATGATATCGAGGTTGCCGTGGGACGAACCGGAAAGCTGTCCTTTACCGGCATTTTTCATGATAAGGAGACCGGAAAGCCCGCCCGTCTTTGCGGTACCAGCGTTTCCAGAGCTACCCTCCACAATCAGCAGTATATCAAAGATATGAGGATCGGTATCGGTGGCTCCTATAAGCTTTATAAAAGCGGAGAGATCATTCCCCGGCTGAATGGCTGTGTGGATGCACCGGAAGAGATCTTTTCCGCGCCGGAGCTGTGTCCGGTATGCGGTTCTGTGCTTGTCAGCGAGGGGGAAGTGGACATCTGCTGCATCAATCCCGGCTGCGGGGCCAGACTTTCAGAGACCATAGCTTATTTTGTATCTTTGAACTGCATGAATATCATGGGCCTTGGCGGTACCATGATCGAAGCGCTGATCCGGGAGGGATACCTGCATACCTATGCTGACCTTTACAATCTGCATACCCATCGGGATCAGCTTGTGGAGAAAGGGGTCATCGGCAGAGAGAAAGGAACAGACAAGGTCCTGGCTGCCATTGAAGCGTCCAAAAGCAATCCGCCGGAGCGTCTGCTGGCTGGGCTTGGCATCCGCAATGTCGGTGCAAAAACAGCAAAGGATCTGATGAAGCATTATGCTGATATCCATGATCTGATGCAGGCATCTGCAGAGGAACTGACCCGGATCGAGGATATCGGAGAAACCACAGCGGAGTGCATTCTGCGTTTCTTTCATGATGAAAAAAGCAGGCAGATCATGGCGGAACTGGAGTCTTACGGTCTCAATATGAAGGCGGAAGCAGCAGAGCAGGGCAGCCGGAAGCTGCAGGGAATGACCATCGTAGTTACAGGCACGCTGCCTACATTGGGACGCAAGGAAGCCGCTGCCCTGATTGAAAAGCATGGCGGCAAATGCACCGGCTCTGTCAGCAAAAAAACTACTTATCTTGTGGCGGGGGATGCCGCCGGTTCCAAGCTGGCAAAAGCGCAGTCCCTGGGGATCCCTGTGATCGATGAGGCAGAGCTTTTCCGTATGGTGGGAGAGGAGTAGCATGACAGCGCAACAGATCTTTCTGCTGGTGATCAATGTTCTGGTCGGCTTCTTTTGCGGAAGCATCATGTTCTGTGCATTGATTCCCCGCTTGTGGAAAAAAGTGGATATCCGGGAGATCAGTGCCGACGGCAATCCCGGTACAGCAAATGTATTCAAATACTGCGGCTGGCAATGCGGGCTTGTTTCGGCGTGCTGCGATTTCGCTAAAGGCTGTTTTCCTGTCATTGCCGGCAACATCCTGCTGGGGGACGATATAGGGGCACCGTTTGCTCTGATCATCGCAGCACCAGTCCTGGGACATATGTTTTCCATTTTCAGTCATGGAAACGGCGGCATGGGGATCGCATCCCTGATCGGCACCATTATTGCTGTCTTTTTCGCCAGCCGTCTGCTGCTGATCATCGCCGGTATTTATCTGATCACCCAGTTTTTACTGAAATTTCCCACCAGAAAGCAAAAGACAACATTCGTGTTCCTGCTTTTCCTTCTGGCGGTACTGCTGCTGGAACCGGATCCCCTGTATAAGTGGACTTACACGGTAATGACCTGTCTGGTGCTGTTCCAGATCTTCCGGGCTTCCCTTCGGGTGAAACTTCGGGCCGGACTGAGACTGGAGCCGGACCGGGACTGAAAGCAGGCTGGGACTGGAAACGGACTGAGCCTGTAGGTGAGATGGGACTGGAAACGGACTGAGACTAAATATGGGCTGCGGCTATAGATAAGCTGAAACTGTATGCTCTCAGCTTCGGAGGTATTTATGGAAGAACTCACAAAAATTCTTGAAAACATAAGTCAGGCAGCAGGCGCAGAAGCACTTACCTTTCTGCTGAAGCTGGCGATAGCGATCGTTGTTTATATAGTGATCCGCATTGTCACAAAAAAATTCTGCCACTGGCTGAACGAGCGCCTGAAGCCCACCAGGCTGGATGATTCCATTCGAAGCTTTCTGATCTCGCTGATCAGGGTTCTGGTCACAGTGGGGACCATTACCACCATCATTATTCAGCTGAATATCGTACAGGCTACCTCCATTGCCGCTTTGGTTGCTTCTGCCGGCGTAGGCATTTCCCTGGCTTTACAGGGGGTATTGTCAAATTTTGCCGGCGGTATCCTGATCCTTTTTCTGAAGCCTTTTCGCACCGGAGATTATATCGGGGTGACCAGTTCCGGTCTGGAGGGAACGATCGTGAAGATCGAGATGTATTATACAACAATCCGCAGCGTCGAAAATACGACATGTCTGATTCCGAATTCTTCCCTGACAGGCAATGCGATCGTCAATTATACTGCATTGCAGCATCGGAAGCTGAATCTCACTGTGGATATTTCCTATGATGCGGATCTGCGTAAGGCAAAACAGGTTCTGCAAAAGGTACTGGAAGAGGACCCAAGGATCCTGAAAGAGGATCTGCAGGTATTTGTAGATAGTCTGGCAGACAGTTCCGTAAAGCTTGGCTGCAGGGGCTTCGTGCCAACGGAAGTTTACTGGCAGACCAGATGGGATGTGAATGAAAAGATCAAGCTTGCGCTGGATGCGGCCGGGATCGAAATTCCTTACAATCAGCTGGATGTGCATCTGAACACAGGTGATCACATTGCTGACTGATGGGGAGACAGCTGCACTTATGACAGATGGTACATCTCCATGCGGAAGGACACTTCCGAACGAGGTAAAAATCATGGGAGTTTTTAGTTTATGAAAATCACCAGAATAAATATCCTGTTGATCATTTCCGGTCTCCTGCTGGGGCTGCTTGTGATCCTCACCTGCATTATTTTTCTCTCACCGGTAAAAAAGATCGTTTTAGTCCCGGGACAGAAAGAAGATGCTGCTGTTCTATGGAACAATTCTGATACGATTACCATAGAAAACGGAAGTATCTGCGGTCAGAAAGCAGGCAGCGCTCAGCTGCCCGGCTGGGAGGGAGGCTTCGTACGCTATGATATTTATGTCATAGCAGAGGGCGGGATCCCGGAAAAACTTGGTCTGAATGATAGTTTCCGCATGAGGGAAGAAGCAGGTCTGTCCTATACTTATGACTTTGACGAGTCGATGCTGCAGAAGGATGGAAATCTGTTTACCGCTGTTGCCTCCGGCAGCACGGAACTGACTGTAACTGTTGAAAATGCGCTGACTCTGTCCTATCAGATCAATATTTCCGGGATTGAGTTGACGCAGTCCCATATAGAGATGTATGCGGGAGATTCCGCGGAGCTGACCCTGACTGGTCCGGTGAAGGATGTAAGCTGGCAGTCGGAGAATCCGGAGATCGCAGACTGGAAAAACGGCAAGGTAACTGCCTTTCAGGCTGGCACGATCTCTATTACCGCTTCTGCTGCAGGGGAGTCTGCATCCTGCACTGTCCAGGTCTATGATACGATGGAAGCTGAGGACCGGATCACACTGACTATGGGAGAAAGCAGACAACTGACTGCGCAGAATGCTTTTGATGATCTGACCTGGAAGGTTCAGGATAAATCTGTTGCCGGACTGGACGGAGACAAGGTCACTGCGCTGCAGCCGGGCACCACCGTGGCAACAGGCACTTCCCTGGATCAGACTGTTACGGTACAGATCACCGTCAGAGAACCTTCTGTAAGCATACAGGCCCTGCACCCCGGCACTACCTCAGCAGCGGTTCTGAGTGGGATTCCAGCAGATGCCGAGATCAGTATAGAGGATGAAAGTGTAGCAGTTCTGGGCAATGCGGATCAGGAAAGCGTAGCAGAAGCTGTGCATGCCGGCGATGTCAGGCGTATGCTGGGCTATGCCAAAGAGATCACGGATTATTGCAGGGAGAATGGTTTCACTTATGGAGATGCATCTTTGAATCCTGCGATCCATCCGGAAGTTGGTATGGTATCCTGTGACCGTTTTGTAGGATGGGTGCTTTACCGGCTGGGCTATACCGACCAGCCGGAGAGCAGGGGCCTTACCCTGTATGAGCTGTATGACTTCTGCGCCGGTCATGGTTTTGAACAGATCGGTAGTCTGGAGGAGTGTCAGGCCGGAGATATCATATTTCAGGGTACAGACAAGCCGGTCCATACCTATATTCTGGGAGATCCTGAGGACGGGCTGTGGCAGCGCTATGACTGCGGCAATCAATCCAGGATCAACACGGTGCAGCCTGTTGTGCAGGAAAAATGTGCTGCCTTTTATGCGGCTTTCCGCCTGCCGGTGACCCTGCAGCCCTATGAAGAAGAATTGGAAGATAATGAACTTCTGATCACCGGTGTTTCCGGCGGAACCACCCGGCTGCATATCATTTATGGGGATTATGAGGCAAGATTGCCCATTTATGTGAACAGCTATGCCGGAGATGAGGAGATTCCGGTACCGTATGATGTGGAAGAGGAGTAGCATGTCCTATGAATCAATGTGATACCTGTGTATATTATGCATATGATGAAGATTTTGAAGATTATTACTGTGAAGCGGATGTGGACCAGGATGATTATGGCCGCATAGCAGGCGGAGAGTATAAGGGTTGTCCCTTTTACAGGAATGGAGATGATTATGCTATTGTGCGGCACCAGATGTAGGACAGCTTTCGCTTAAAAGAAGAATAGGGATTGTTCTGTACCTATGAGCATGATTCAGACGCCTGACTATGAAAACAGGAACATCAAAAAAGGTGTTCCTGTTTTCTTTTGTTTCTTTGAAAAAGAGAAAATTCTGATTTTAACGATCAGCAGGAGATCTTCTGGACATCAAAGAGCATGGAAAGTCTCTCTGCCATATTCACTGTCAATTCCTCACCTCATGAAACGGAAAACACCGATGACCTTGCCCAGAATACTGCACTCGCCATGAACAATGATGGGATCCATGTAATCATTTTCCGGCTGCAGGCGGATATGGTCCTTTTCTCTGTAAAAAGTCTTGACCGTAGCGGAGTCCTCTACCAGAGCAACAACGATCTCTCCATTTGCTGCGGTATCCTTTTGCTCCACCAGGACAAAGTCACCGTTTAAAATGCCGGCATTGACCATACTTTCTCCTTTAACCTTCAGAAAGAAGGTCTGCGTATTTGGCAGCATGTTGACGGCCACGGGAAAGTAATCCTGTATCTGTTCTACCGCAAGCAGCGGCTGTCCGGCAGCGACATTGCCGATCACGGGAACCTGCGCGATCTCAGCCGCCGGTTCAAAATCCTCTTCTGAGGGCAGGGAAAATCTCTGCTGTCTGAAGTCTGAATCCAGTATCTCAATGGCCCGGGGATGGGTCGGGTCTCTGCGGATATAGCCATATTTCTCAAGGGCTTCCAGATGAGCGTGAACAGTGGAAGTGGATTTGAGTCCTACTTTCTGACCGATCTCCCGGACAGTAGGCGGAAAACCTCGGGAAAGGATCTCCTGCTTCAGATAGGTAAGGATGGCTTCCTGTCTTGCTGATAATTTATGTTTATCCATATTTCATGTCTCCCTGGGTATGTACTGCAGATGCTGCGCTGCCAAAAGCAGCATACGTGTTTTCTTCCTGTCAGTATCATAGCACAGCATTCATTCAGATGCAAACATATTTTCGGAACAAATGTTCGATTTTTGTATTGACAGAACATTTGTTTGGTGATAATATGCATTAAGAACAGATGTTCGTATGTATTAATGGGGAGGTTAATTCAATGCAGAACACATCAATGATCCACACAGACTATTCCTTTTTATCCGCACCTGCAGACACAGACCGCAGACAGCTGGCATCCTGTACAGTCAGCAGAAGGCAAAACGTTTCCGCCAATGTCGCACAGGGGCAGCGGAGAGTGTCTTCTGTATCCGGGAGAGTATCGCAGAGCCGTAGCACATCCGGAAAGAGAAGAGTAACCCACAGCGCAGGCAGGAATCTGCTGAAGAAAAGCATTCTGGCAGTATGCATGCTGCTGACAGTCTTTGCCCTACTGATGATCACTTCCGGTACCACTTCCGCAGGAGAAGAGCAGGAGGTAAAGACCAAATTCTATACCAGCTATGACATTCAGCAGGGGGATACCCTCTGGTCAGTAGCCGAGCAGTATATGTGCGCCGAATATGGAAGCATTTATGATTATATAGATGAGGTAAGATCCATCAATCATATTTATGGCGACCAGCTCACTGCCGGCATGCACATCTGTATTCCTTATTATGGAATTACAGCAGAAGCTGAAGCTTAAGTTTAAGGCAGTTCAGGCACGCAGACAGAGTAACATGAGGAAATCCTATAACATTGAGAAAACAAAACGATGCCCCTTCGCCGGTACTGTCTTTGCTTTTTTCACCCTTTATCATTGCTGATCAGGAGAAAAATGATTTTCCATTTATCCCACAATTTCATCACCGAAAATTGTGTACTCTATGGGGCCCCTACCCCAATCGCACACAATTTTTGTTGGTTCGCCATAGTCTGAAAACGTTCGCAGCAAACCCTGAAGGGCTTTCTGCGCCCATTTCCAGCCCATGGACTCACGCGTATCATAAAAATCCCTGAGCATATGAGAGCAGAATATGTTATACTTACGGAAACAAGCAAGAAGGAGGTTTCTGCTATGAGCAATCCGATAGAAGAGAACTGCACCCACGATTGCAGCACCTGCAGCGGTGCATGTTCCGGCACAGATCATAAGTTTGAAAGAACGCCCGGGATCTTTGATCAGATTGACGGGATGGTAGAGATGTTAAACACAGAAGAAGCATATGACATGCTGACCAAACTGGCAGAAGAGTTGGAAAAAGAGATGGCTGAGTGATCAGTCATCTCTTCTTAATTTCACAGCATCTGCAGCTTTTCTGCGGCGCAGATCAGACATGGCGGCATAATGCCGCTTGGTGGTATTGACATCCTTGTGGCCAAGCACGTCCGCTACCAGATAAATATCACCAGTCTCCTGGTAAAGCTGGGTACCATAGGTGGAACGCAGCTTATGGGGCGTGATCCTCTTGGTGGTAGTGATCATGGAAGCGTACTTGGTGACCAGATTTTCCACCGCTTTTACAGAGATACGTCTTTTCTGTGAGGAGAGGAAGAGGGCTTGTTCATGACCGGCGGCTGGCTGGATCGTTTTTCTCTGCTCCAAATAATTCAGCAAAGCTTCTTCCACTTCCGGTCCAAAGTAAACCATCATTTCATTTCCACCTTTGCGGATCACCCGAATGCCGCCATTTCTGAAATCCACATCATCCAGATCCAGGCCTACGCATTCCGAAACACGGATGCCGGTTCCCAGAAGCAGGGTGACCAGGGCAAGGTCCCGAAGCTTTGTCTTTTCATAATAAACCTTCTGATGCGCAGAAGCGTTTTCAATGCCATGCTCGATCATATCCAGCAGCTCTGCCACCTCAGCAGCATCCAGGCGAATGATCTCTTTCTGGTGCAGCTTTGGCATATCGATCAGTACAGTCGGATTGTTACGGATCATCTCTCTTTTGTAGAAATAGGCGTAAAACGCTCTCAGAGCCGATAATTTCCTTTTGATGCCCTTCTCCCCGTTTGTGATATATTCTTCGCTCTCGGAGGCAGAATAGGCCTTCAGATACTCAATATATTCCTCAATATCCAGAGCTGTTACACGATCCAACTGATCCAGCGTAATGCCCCTGATCCCGGCACTCTGCAGGGAAGGGTTATTCTCCGTGAGATAGCGGAAGAAGATCCGGATATCATAAGCATATTTGATCCTGGTGCTGGCAGCTGTAGTCTGACTGATCCCCCTGAAAAAGTCTTTGGCAAAGGGTGGGAGTGTAGTCAGCACCTCCCGCAGGAGCAAAGTGTTTTCTTTTTCTGTTTTGTCGTGATATTTTTCTTTCTTTTCCATCGTTATCTGTATTTTTCCCAATCTCCGGGAAACAAGCTATTGCCATATGAATAGATACCTTTTATTTGAATTCCCACACCGTATAAATCCGACACAGTATTCACCTGTTTCTGCATTATATATGGAAAATGCAAAAATGTCACTCAGTTTCAGCCTTAGCAGGGTGGAAGAGGAATCTCCTGCAGACTCGTACTGAGGTAGACATAAGCATGAGGAACCGCTTTAATGACATTTCTGAGATTGAGGTTCACAGTAAAAGATATTGGCGTACTGCCGTCTGAATTTTCAAAATAAACAAGGGCAGTCGTGGGGGTGCTTTGCCGGAAACCAATATATCTGGACTGCAGGTTCAGCAGAGTGCTTTTTTCCTGCATATCAAATCCGGCATTCAGGATCCCAAGGCTGCAGATCCCATTCTTCAGTCTGACAAGGAACAGATCATTTTCCCCGAAAATGAGAGAGTAGAGCTTTCTCGGAAGGTCATACTGTTGACGGGCCGCTTTTTCCAGCAGATCTTTGATCAGACCGTATACGGTATTCTGTAAGGCGTCAATCTGCAGATCTGCCTGCAATGCATCCTGCTCAGCGGCCTTCCGGGTATCCAATATGATCTGATGGACCAGCAATGTCATGTCCTGCGCGCTCTGGCCTGCATATTCATACAGGCAGGACAGAAAAGCATCCAGACGCAGGGATTTCTGAATCTTGCGATTGTTCGGCTGAAACCATATCCCCAGTTTCCTGTGAAAACGTTCTCCGGTATAGATCACTGTCCTGTCATCCGTGACCGGAGAGGACAGAAAGTATCCCCGGTAAGGTGACTTACGATCATAGTGAAACCTGGATCTTGCGGAATTGAGAGCCCAGCCTTCATGTGTACGGATGTAGGAGACCAGTGTTCCGGCCGTGGTTCGAAATTCCCGATATCTGTCAGGATCCATGTCCTCCACCGGATCACAAAGATCGTAGGAGAGGAGAGGATCTCCGCATTCACATCGGAAAATATCAAAAAAATCATTACATTCAATGACAGACCTGCCACGGACAGCACCAGACATAATATTTCCTCCTTTTGCATATTATATCAAAAAATTCATGTAGCGTGGGAGTTTTCCTCTAGGG
>R14__coassemble_169_pt1 | contig 56087 bp, 33 predicted proteins | sample R14__metabat2_high_PE_030 | metagenome-assembled genome bin R14 | reverse complement strand
GTACACCTTGGGGATTGATCATATTCTTAGCTGTAATCCTGGTGAATATGGTGTTTGCATTAATTATGAATAATGTAGCTTTGCAGAAAGGTCAAGAAAACTCACATTCTTTTGTTATTGTTTTAATATTTGGAGTGCTTGGCTGTTTATATGTTATTGCACTTCCTGATATGATTCAGCGAAAACAGAATGAAGACATCTTAACAATATTATTAGAGATGAAGGAGAAAGAATAATGGCACTCCTAAAATGCGAAAAATGCGGAAAAGATATCTCAGATACAATGACAGTGTGCCCTCATTGCGGGTATGAGAGAAAAAAGGAACAAAAAAGAGTAGAGACGGCATACAAAGGCTCGATAATAGACGAAATCATAAGACCAGTAGTGCCTGCATTGGGCGTTATGTTGATTGCTTTTGTTTTGGAATTAATTAACAAATATCACATTTCAAGAATAAGTAGCGACGCTGCTATGGCATATATTTATGTTCAAGAATGGTTTCCCCCAATTACAAGAGGAGTCGTGCTGCTTGTAGTCTTTGCTTTATGCGGCGTGGCATCTTATTTTATAATGCAAAAGACAGGCGAGAAAAAAGCTGTCCGTTGGGGAATCGCAGCAGTAGGAATCATTGTTTACCTTCTTATTATGGTCACTCTTACAAATAGAGATGTTTATTCTGTGGTTGGAGGAAGAGAGGTTCTGGTAAACTATGCCAGAGCAATGGTGAAATGGATAGGTATTACTTGTGGTTTAGGGTACGGTATCGTTGAAGCATTTGCCTATATGTGCACGTTTGGAAAAAATGTGACATCTTCGATTATCTTTCCAATTGTGGTTCTGGTTCTGTACCTTGTAATAGAAATCTTAAAAATTCTGTTGGCCGTATATGTGTTTGGATGGGGAACAGGTGGGGTATACCAGCCGGTGGTTTTGCCTGTGGTAATTATCGTATCTTCAATACCTTATATAATTCAAAATTTAAAGAAATGAAATCGCGGTTGAATCGTGAGAATCAGTTACTGAAAAATAGAGCGCGGATAAAATAAGTGTGAACTGTGGCCCCGGAGAGCGTAAGATGCCTTCCGGGGCCTTTTTCTGTGGAGAAAATCAGCCTTCTGTGCTATTATAAAATACGAGTTATTATGCGGTAGACAATCGTTAAAAGGTGAACACCCTATTCGATTAACGATGAACCCCCTACCCCTTTAACGATGAACCCCCTACAGAGTTATCGTTAAATCTTACCGATTTTAGCGGTAGTCAGCCGGATATCGGAGTAGTCTCTGAACCCCCTAACTGACTACCAACTGACTACTTTTGAAATTTACACTTTGCTACAATTTGCCCCATTTTGCCATATTTGCCATAAGAAATGTGAATCACAGAATTTTTCGGTAGTCCGCAAAAAGCCCCAAAACACGGCAAATTGTGGCATTTGTGATAGGAGAAACTTATGATTAAGATACTTTTCATCTGCCACGGCAACATCTGTCGTTCCCCCATGGCAGAATTTGTTCTCAAAGATATGGTGGAGAAACGCGGCCTGAAGGATCAGTTCGAGATCGCTTCTGCGGCTACCTCCACGGAAGAGATCTGGGGTGGCAAAGGCAATCCCATCTATCCGCCGGCGAGAAAAGAGCTGAAGAAGCATGGGATCGGCGGCACTGCCTACACGAATTTTTCAAACAAGAGAGCCAGGCAGGTGACCAGGCAGGATTATGCCCATTATGATTATCTGCTTTGTGCAGATACGATGAATATCCGGAACACTGTGAGAATCACAGGGGCTGACCGGGCGGGGAAGATCCGTTTACTGATGGATTTTACGAAACGGCCCGGCGCAAGCATTGCAGATCCCTGGTATTCCGGAGATTTTACTGCCACATGGAATGATGTGGTGGAAGGCTGCGAGGGATTTCTCGTATATCTTATGAGAGAAGGAATGCTGTAGAGGCATTTGCGGGACAATCTACTGGGATGAATTCATCGCAGGAGAAAATGCAGCAGCTGTTGAAAATGAGGAAACAATGAAATACAGAAAAACAGTAAGAGCAAAATTTCTGGAGCGGCCCAACCGCTTCATTGCCAGAGTGGAACTGGATGGAAAAGTGGAGACGGTTCACGTGAAGAACACAGGACGGTGCCGGGAATTGCTGCTGCCGGGCGTCACTGTAATCCTGGAGAAAGCGGAAAATCCAAACAGAAAGACGGGCTATGATCTTGTGGCGGTCTATAAGCAGGGCTTTGGCCTGATCAATATCGACAGTCAGGCTCCAAATAAGGTTGCAGGGGAATGGCTGGCGCAGCAGGATTATGATGTGATCAGGCCGGAGTACAGATTCGGCAATTCCAGGATCGATTTTTACATGGAGAAGGGCAGCGAAAGATTCCTTATGGAAGTCAAAGGCTGCACGCTGGAAGTCGATGGTATCGGCTATTTCCCGGATGCCCCCACGGAACGGGGGGTGAAGCATCTGCGGGAACTTGCGGGAGCTGTGGGAGAATATCATTGTATCCTGACCTTCGTGATCCAGATGGATGGAGTCAGTGAGGTCCGGCCCAACGTGGAAACGCACCCGGAGTTTGGTACAGCTCTGGAGGAGGCGAAGCAGGCTGGGGTGGAAGTACTGTTCCTTCGATGCCATGTGGAAGAAGACGGCTTTGAGATTTTGAGCAGTCCGCAGGAACACATCGGCCCGGGTGTATGCTCACATGGAGAAGAGAAAGAACTCCGTGAAATGTGAAGGTTTCCGGATAGTGGGATAAGTGAGGCGCAGAGTGTCATAAATTTGTGGCGATTTCGAGTATAGCGGAGCATGATATCCTTTTTTATAAAAGACTTGAATATCAAACCATTTTGTGTAAAATAGCTTTTGGGCATGTGAGGGCATGCCGTCAGTCGATATCTTATGAAAGGGGAATGAAATGAAAAAGTATATCGCGGAATTTATTGGAACATTTACATTGGTGCTGATCGGATGTGGCACCGCGATGCTGGTAGGTTGTGATGCAGCAAGCGGCTGCGGTTACCTGCTGACAGCGCTGGCCTTTGGACTTACCATCGTCGGTATGGCATATTGCGTGGGAAATATCTCCGGATGTCATATCAACCCGGCTGTTTCTCTGGCTGTCCTTATCAACAAGGGAATGAGCGCAGTGGATTTTGTTGGTTATGTGATCGCTCAGATTCTGGGAGCACTGGCAGCGTCCGGTATCCTGGCAGCCATCTTTGGTATGGGCGGTGTTGAAGACAAGACAGGCGGCTTTGGTTCCAATGGCCTTGCCGGCGTGAACGGCAGCATAGGTGCAGGTCTTCTGGTGGAGATCATCCTTACCTTCCTGTTTGTCCTGGTGATCATGGGTGTCACCTCTCCCAAGGCAAAGCATGGTTCTTTTGGCGGTCTGGTGATCGGATTCTCTCTGGTACTGGTACATATTCTTGGCATCGGCCTGACAGGCACAAGCGTAAATCCGGCAAGAAGTATTGGTCCGGCTATCGTAGCGGCAGTTAACGGCAATGCAGCACCTCTTGCTTCTCTGTGGGTGTTCATTGTGGCACCGCTGATCGGTGGCGCTCTGGCAGCTCTTGTTTACAGCTTCCTGGAGAAAGAGTGATCTGTTTTTCCGTATGATTTCTGAGAGCAGAATGGAAAAGACACAGGATTCAGCATCGGCTGGATATGACGACTTCTTTATACATCATATAGTGGAAAATGCTCCGGAATTATACCAGAAAATGTCTTGACAAACATATAGGGCTTGGTTATACTTGGACATGTGTGATTAGGAGAGCGCTATGCTGCTGGATCTGATAAAAATACTATCCGAAGACGGCGGAGTCCTTGAGAGGAGCATCCCCGTTGAGATGAATCAACTGAAGCTTGGAGCTGATGTGTTTCCTATCCTGCAGGCGGAGCCGCTGCAGTTGAAGATCTGCAATACCGGTAAGAAGGTACTGGAGATCACAGCTGTCGGCAGGGTCACGGTGGAGATTCCCTGTGGCAGATGTCTGAAGCCGGTGAAGCAGGAAGTTTCCTTCCGAAGTGAGTTCGTGATCGACAGAAAAAAGACAGATCGTGAGCTGGAAGAGGAAGCGCAGGATGTTTCTTTTCTGAAGGATACGGTATTGGATACAGAGAAGTTGGCAGCCGGTGAGCTTCTGGTACACTGGCCGATTCGAGTGTTGTGTAAAGAGGACTGTAAAGGAATCTGCAGCCGCTGCGGAGCTGATCTGAACATCGCTCCCTGTGAGTGTGACAGAGAGGTGCCCGACCCACGAATGGCTGCAATCCAGGATATATTCAGTAAATTCAAGGAGGAGGTGTAAAGATGTCCATTTGTCCGAAGAATAAATCGTCCAAGGCGAGAAGAGATAAGAGAAGAGCTAACTGGAAAATGTCTGCTCCGACACTGGTTCGCTGCAGCAAGTGCGGTGAGCTGATGGTACCGCACAGAGTGTGCAAGGCTTGCGGAACCTACAACAAAAAGCAGGTTCTGGAAGTAGCAGAATAATCTTGAAAGCAGAGGAACTGCCGCAGGTGATGCGGCAGTTCTTTTCATTTGCGTCCATTTTTTACATGCTCTGATTCCCCTATATGATACCCCTAAGGCATTTTGCACCACCATATTTTATGATACGCAGTTGGAATTGCTTCGCTGCAAGCAGCAGCTCTGCATAAGTTCGAAGACGGAAATCAAATAGATTTCCTGTCTCACTTATCCCACAATTCCACCAACGAAAAATGTGTGCTTTATGGGGCCCCTACCCCAATCGCACACACTTTTTGTTGGTTCGCCATAGCCTGAAAACGTTCGCAGCAAGCCCTGAAGAGCTTTCTGCGAACGCTTCCAGCCCATGGACTCACGCGTATCATAAAAATTTTGACACTATTTTACGGCTGTGTTATAATTCAAAGACCTATGAATATTTGAGGGGAATATTCTCGTAAATCGCAAAAAAGAAGGGTAAAGAACCATGCAGAAGAAAAAAATTCAGGTCTTGCTTGCAGCTGCGCTCTGCGGCAGCATGCTCCTGTCCGGCTGTTCCTTTGGAAATGTAGTGGACAATGTAGTGGATACCGTGGATGATGTGACATCAGAAGACACGGATGAGACAGCGGAAAAAGTGGTAGATGGGAAAGAGGTTGATGATTCTCTGGAGTCTCCGACCTTCACTCGGGAGCCTTCCGGCAGCATCAATATCATGTACGGCACACCGTATACCATGACTGCTGAGGCCACCGTGAATGATGGCGGCACCGTCAGCTACCAGTGGTACAAGAACAATATAAATTCCAACGGCGGCGGCACCATGATCGAAAGTGCCTCTTCTCAGGAGCTTTCTGTGGAGACTGCAGAGGAAGGTACCGTATTTTACTATGTGGTAGCCACCAACAACAAAGGTGACGGCGTTCGCAAGACCACAAGCACCACAGAGGGAATCACTGTGATGAAGCCGGGTTCCTGGCAGGATGATGGCACAGGCGTATATCATTATATATATGATGACAACAGCGGTTACATGGTCAGCACCCTTGTCTATGATGGCACAGGCTTTATGTACATAGATGAAAGCGGTCAGAAGACAGCCGGCATATGGACCCCGGATGGCAACTACATTGGGGATGACGGCTACATGCTGACCAATGGCTGGACACCGGATATGTATTATGTGGATGAGAATGGCAACAAGCTTGCTGACTGCTGGACTCCGGATGACCACTATGTCAATGGCGAGGGCCAGATGTGGACCAGTGGTACCACACCGGATGGTGTCTATGTGGATGAGAATGGCAATCGCGCCGATCCGCCGCAATAAAGCGCATTGGTACAGGATGCAATCATGGACCTTCCCTGTGGGGAAGCATGATGGCTGCAGACAGTCTGCAGCGGCTTATAAGAGATCATAAGGGGGAGGATCAGATGTGATCTCCCCCTGTTTTTTGCCGGATGACCGGGAAAGGAAAATGAGGATGGAAACAAAGATCGTACTGGATGCTATGGGTGGTGACAATGCCCCGGTGGAGCCCATCAAGGGTGCTGTGGATGCGCTGAAGGAGGACGGAGATATCCGCCTGATCCTGACAGGAAAAGAGGAACTGCTGCGGACAGAGCTGGCAAAATATTCCTATCCGGAGGACAGAGTGACTATTGTGGATTGCGAAGAGGTGATCGAGACAGGAGAGCCGCCCGTCAAGGCCATCCAGAGCAAGCGGAATTCTTCTCTGGTGGTTGGCCTGCAGCTGGTGAGGAGGGGAGAAGCAGATGCTTTTGTTTCTTCCGGAAGTACCGGCGCTGTGCTGGTTGGCGGCCAGACCATCGTTCGCAAGATCAGAGGTGTGGAGCGGGCACCACTGGCTCCTCTGATCCCTACCCAGGATGGCATGGCGCTGCTGATCGATTGCGGCGCAAATGTGGATGCCAGACCTTCTCATCTGGTGCAGTTTGCCCGCATGGGTTCCATTTACATGGAAAATATCATGCATATCAGAAATCCCAGAGTGGCTATTGTCAATATCGGAGCAGAGGAGGAAAAGGGAAATGCACTGGTCAAGGAGACCTTCCCCCTGCTGCAGGCCTGTGAGGATATCAACTTTGTGGGAAATATCGAGGCAAGGGACATTCCCAAAGGCAAGGCAGATGTCATCGTCACAGAAGCCTTTGTGGGAAATGTTATCCTCAAACTGTATGAGGGTGTGGGCAGCGTACTGATCGGTAAGATCAAGGAAGCCCTCTATTCCTCTACCCGAGGCAAGATCGGCGGCGCTCTGATCAAGCCGGCGCTGAAGGGCGTTGTCAAGAGTTTTGATTCCTCCGAGTATGGCGGCGCTCCCATGCTGGGCCTGCGGGGCCTGGTAGTCAAGAGCCACGGCAGTTCCAATGCCAAGGAGTTCAAAAATGCCATCCTGCAGTGTGCATTGTTCCACAAGCAGGATATCACCGGCAAGATGGTAGAGTGCTTCACGGGAGAGAAAAAGTAAGGAAAAATAAATGAATCACGCAAAAGAGATGGAGCATCTGGCTGTGCTGGAAGAGCGCTGCGGGTATACCTTTAAGGACAAACGGCTGCTGTTTAAGGCCATGTGTCACAGCTCCTATGTAAATGAAAACAGAATGGGCCGGGAAGATTGCAATGAGCGGCTGGAATTTCTGGGAGATGCTGTCCTGGAGATGGTTTCCAGTGATTATCTGTACCGGCATTATCCCAGCAGACCGGAGGGAGAACTGACCAAACTCCGGGCAAGCCTGGTCTGTGAGCCGACTCTGGCCATGGATGCGGCAGTCCTGGATCTGGGTTCTTTTCTGTTGCTTGGCAGAGGTGAGGAGTCTACAGGCGGACGCAAGAGAGATTCCGTGGTCTCTGATGCTCTGGAGGCTCTGATCGGCGCTGTTTTTCTGGATGGTGGGCTGAAAGAGGCCAGAAATTTTATTCTCCGCTTTGTCATGAATGATGTGGAGAAGAAAGAGCTTTTCCGCGACAGCAAGACCCTGCTGCAGGAGGAGATCCAGAAGGATGGACATCCGGAGCCGGGCTACCGGATCCTGGAAGAAAGCGGACCTGACCACAACAAGAGCTTTACGGCAGGCGTCTATGCAGATGACAGACTATTGGGTCAGGGCAGCGGCAGGACCAAAAAAGCAGCGGAACAGAAGGCAGCCTATGAAGCCCTGTGCCGGCTGAAAAAAGAGAAGTAAGGACTGCCCGCGGGCAGCATGGGACGGAACACAGTATATGTACCTGAAAAGTATAGAGATGCAGGGGTTCAAATCCTTTGCGCAGAAAATAAAAATGGATTTCCATGATGGCATCACGGGAATCGTAGGACCAAACGGCAGCGGAAAGAGCAACATTTCCGATGCTGTCCGTTGGGTTCTGGGAGAACAGAGCGCCAGGCAGCTCCGGGGCGGCAATATGCAGGATGTCATTTTTGCCGGCACGGAGAACCGAAAGCCTCTGGGCTATGCCTATGTGGCGTTGACGCTGGACAATTCCGATCATGCTCTGAACATTGACTTTGATGAAGTCAAGGTGGCCAGACGGCTGTATCGTTCGGGAGAAAGTGAATATCTGCTCAATGGGGCTTCCTGCCGTCTGAAGGATGTGCAGGAGCTGTTTTATGATACCGGTATCGGAAAGGACGGATATTCCATCATCGGCCAGGGAAGGATCGATCTGATCCTCAGCGGCAAACCGGAGGAGCGCCGGGAACTTTTTGATGAGGCTGCCGGCATCGTAAAATTCAAACGCCGGAAGCGCATGACCCTTCGGAAGCTGGAAAATGAGCAGCAGAACCTTGCCCGGGTCACAGACATTTTAAATGAGCTCTCCCGCCAGCTGGGTCCTCTGGAGCGGCAGTCGGAAAAAGCCAGGATCTACCTGCAGAAGAAAGAAGAGCAGAAAGCTCTGGACATTACAGTATTTGTCAGTGAGAGCAGCCGGATCGAGGCGGAACTGACGGAAGTCGGTCAGAAGCGAGACATTGGCCAGACTGAGCTGGAGAGACTGCAGGCAGAGAGTGAGTCTGCCCGGGAAGCCTACGAAACCATGGAGGTCACGAGGGGCGAACTGGAGCAGGCGATCCGCTCCCGTCAGCAGGAGATCTCCAATGGACTGCTGGAGCAGCAGCAGATCGAAAGCCGTATTGCCTTGCTTCGGGAGCAGATCAGCAGCGCGGAAAAGAATGAAGAAAATCTGAAGGAGCGTCTGGAAGCTCTGGACAATGAATGGCACTGGCGCCAGTCAGAATACAGGAAGCAGGAAGAGGAAAAGGCCGACCTGCAGAAACAGCTGGAACAGATCTCAGAGGAGCGGGAAAAGCAGGAAAAGGCTGCAGCTGCTCTGGCAGAAGAGATCGCCGGCATCAATGCGGCCATTCAGAAAAAACAGGATCAGCGCATGAGCCTGCTGGACCAGCGGGCGAATATGAAAGCAGATCTGCAGCGTCTGGATACCATGATTGAGCAGACGGAGATCCGCCGGGCGGAACTGTCCGGAAAGAAGCTGAGCCTGAAGGGGGATGAGAACAGCCGCCGGGAAGAGCTTGCCCGGCTGACAGAGGAAAGAGACCGCCTGCAGGAAAATGTTGAGAAGAAAAGACAGGAAAACCAGCAGCTGGAGCAGGAGATTGATGATCTGCTGAAGCAGATCGAAGAGGGAGAGGCCCGCTATGAGCAGGAGCAGGTCCTGTTCCACAGAGAATCCTCCCGTCTGGAGTCCCTGCAGAATATGGCAGAGCGATACGAGGGTTTCGGCAACAGTACCAGAAGGATCATGGAGCAGAAGAGCCGCAATCCCGGTATTCACGGCGTTGTGGCAGAACTGCTGCAGACAGAAGGAAAATACGAGACTGCCATCGAGACAGCCCTTGGCGGCGCCCTGCAGAATATTGTTACGGACAATGAAAGTACGGCAAAATATCTGATTGAATTCCTGAAGAGGGGACATTATGGACGGGCCACCTTTCTTCCCCTGACCAGCATGCAGCACGGAACCCGTGGACTGGATGCCGGTCTGCAGAAGGAGCCCGGCGTCATTGGTCCGGCAGATACCCTGGTGAAGTGCGAGGATACCTACCGGAATCTGGCCGCCAGATTGCTGGGCAAGACGCTGGTGGTGGAAAATATTGATCACGCCATCCGCCTGGGCAGAAAATATAAACATTCCCTGCGGATCGTTACCCTGGAGGGTGAACTGCTGAACCCCGGCGGCGCCATGACAGGCGGTTCCTTCCGCAACAACAGCAATCTCATGGGCAGAAAGCGTGAGATCGAAGAACTGGAGCGGAATATCCAGAAGCACAGGAGGGCCATGCTCTCCCTTCAGGGTCAGGTGGAGGAAGGCAAAGAGACGCGGAAAGAGCGCAAGCTGACCCAGGCAGAGGATATGGCGGAGCTGCAGGAGATGGAGATCGCCCTGAATACAGCGGAGATGAACCTGCAGGCAGCCCTGGAGCGGGAGGCAAAAGCCAGGGAAGAGTATCAGACATTGCTTTCCGAGGACCACGCTTTTGTCCGTCAGATCGATGAGATCCGGGAGCAGCATGCCAGAGCGGAGAAAGAACTGGAGCTTTCCGTAGAGCAGGAGAATGCCCTGGGAGAAGAGGACAGCCGCAGCAGTGAGCAGCTGGAAGCTCTGAGCCAAAAAGAAACTGCTCAGTCTGCGGAACTGGAAAAGATTCGTCTTCGTTATGCCAATATCAGCCAGCAGCTGCAGTTCGTCAGCACAGTGGAAGACAATATCCGCCTGGAGCAGCAGCGCCTGGAGCAGGAGAAGCAGGAACTGCAGAAGCAGCTGGCAGAGGAAGGCAGCAATTCTACAGAGAGATCCGGAGAGATCCTGACGCTGGAAGCAAAGCGGACAGCTGCCGGACAGTCTGTGGATGAGAACAGAAAAACGCTGGAGACCCAGAAAACAGAGAAAGAGAGCCTGGACCGGCAGCATCATGTGCTTTACCAGAAGATGGATGAGCTGACCGGGGAGCGCAGCCGCATGGACAGGGAATGTGTCCGCCTGCAGGCCCAGCTGGAGAAACTGGAAGAGGCAAGGGAACGGCAGACCTCTTATCTTTGGGAGGAGTACCAGCTGACCCCTGCGGATCTGGAAGGACATACCGTGGATCAGGAAGCATCAGTTTCTTCTATTAAAAAAGAACTTGCAGAACTGAAGAAGGAGATCCGTGCCCTGGGCAATGTCAACGTCAATGCCATTGAAGAGTACAAGGAGGTCCGGGAACGGCACGACTTCCTGCAGGGACAGTATCAGGATCTGATCAAAGCGGAAGAGACCCTGCAGAGGATCATTGAGGAACTGGATGTCAGCATGCGCCGCCAGTTCAAAGAGCAGTTTGCTGCCATTCAGGAGGAATTCAACAAGGTATTTCGTCAGCTCTTCGGCGGCGGAAAAGGCAGCCTGGAACTGATGGAAGGAGAGGATGTGCTGGAAGCGGGCATCTATATCAATGCCCAGCCCCCCGGCAAGAAGCTGCAGAATATGATGCAGCTGTCCGGCGGCGAGAAGGCCCTCACGGCCATTGCCCTGCTCTTTGCCATCCAGAATCTGAAGCCTTCGCCCTTCTGCCTGCTGGATGAGATCGAAGCGGCGCTGGATGACGCAAATGTCAACAGGTTTGCTGGCTATCTCCACAAGTTGACAAAGAATACCCAGTTCATTATTATTACTCATAGACGTGGAACCATGACGATGGCTGACAGATTGTACGGTATCACCATGCAGGAAAAAGGTATTTCCGCCCTGGTTTCCGTGGATCTGATCGAAAGCGCGCTGGATGCTTAAAGGAGAAAAAATGGCAGCTGGTAAAGAAGGTTTTTTTAAACGACTGGTCAAGGGACTCAGCAAGAGCAGGAGAAATTTTGTTTCCAAGATCGACTCTCTGCTGCTGGGATACGATGTGATCGATGACGATTTCTATGAGGAGATCGAAGAGATCCTGATCATGGGAGACATCGGTGTTCGCACCACAGAGCAGATCCTGGAGGATCTGCAGGAAAAGGTAGATGAGCAGCGGATCCGCCGGCCTGCTGACTGCAAGCAGCTGCTGATCGACAGTATCCGGGAGCAGATGGAAGTGGGCGAGACCGCTTATGAATTTGAACATCAGACTTCTGTTGTGCTGGTCATCGGCGTCAATGGCGTCGGCAAGACAACATCCATCGGCAAGCTGGCTTCCAAAATGAAGGCGGACGGCAAAAAAGTCCTGCTGGCAGCAGCGGATACTTTCCGGGCAGCTGCCACTGAGCAGCTGGAGCGCTGGGCAGACAGAGCCGGTGTGGATATCATCAAAGGACAGGAAGGGTCCGATCCCGGTTCCGTGGTATATGACGCAGTCCAGGCAGCAAAGGCCCGCCATGCGGATGTGCTGCTGGTGGATACAGCAGGACGCCTCCACAATAAGAAGAATCTCATGAATGAGCTTGGCAAGCTCTACCGCATTATTTCCAGAGAGTATCCGGAGGCCTATCTGGAGACCCTGGTGGTACTGGACGGCACCACAGGCCAGAATGCTCTGGTGCAGGCGAAAGAGTTCAATGAGATCGCCGATATCCAGGGTGTGATCCTGACCAAGATGGACGGAACAGCCAAGGGCGGCATTGCCGTGGCAGTACAGTCGGAGCTGGGGCTGCCCGTCAAATATATCGGTGTAGGTGAAAAAATAGAGGATCTGCAGAAGTTTGATGCAGATCAGTTTGTAAATGCGTTGTTTGAGGTCAGTCAGGAAGAGGAAGACTGACAAGCAGGATGAGCTTTTGGAGGTAAAGGGAGATGACAAAGCAGATGTTGACACTGGAAGCTTTTGAAGAAGCTTCTGAGATCGTACAGAAGGTAACACGGGAGACCAAGCTGATCAAGAGCGAGATCTTCAGCGAGCGCACCGGCAACAAGGTCTATCTGAAGCCGGAGAACATGCAGCTGACCGGAGCGTACAAGCTTCGCGGTGCATATTACAAGATCAGTACCCTGTCCGATGAGGAGCGTCAGAGAGGTCTGATCACGGCTTCCGCCGGCAATCATGCCCAGGGTGTGGCCTATGCCGCGCAGAAATACGGTGTAAAGGCTACCATTGTCATGCCTGTCAGCACGCCTCTGATCAAGATCAACCGTACCAAATCCTATGGCGCGGAAGTCATTCTGCACGGCGATGTCTATGATGCCTCCTGCGAAAAAGCCCTTCAGCTGGCAGAGGAAAAGGGTTATACCTTCATTCATCCTTTCGATGATCCTGTGGTAGCCACAGGACAGGGTACCATTGCCATGGAGATCTTCCAGGAACTTCCCCTGGTAGACTATATTCTGGTTCCCGTGGGCGGCGGCGGACTGGCCACAGGCGTTTCCACCCTGGCCAAGCAGCTGAACCCCAAGATCAAAGTCATCGGCGTAGAGCCTGCAGGAGCAAACTGTCTGCAGGTATCCCTGAAAAAGGGAGAAGTCGTAGGCCTTCCCTCTGTCAGCACCATTGCAGACGGTACTGCAGTGAAAAAGCCCGGCGAGAAGATCTTCCCCTATCTGAAGGCGAATCTGGATGAGGTGATCACAGTGGATGATTCCGAACTGATCGTTGCCTTCCTGGATATGGTGGAAAATCACAAGATGATCGTGGAAAATTCCGGTCTGCTGACCGTTGCGGCTCTTAAACATTTGGAAGTAAAGAACAAAAAGATCGTCTCTATTCTCAGCGGCGGCAACATGGATGTGATCACCATGTCCTCTGTGGTGCAGAACGGTCTGATCGCCAGAGACCGTATCTTTACGGTATCTGTACTTCTGCCGGATGTTCCGGGCGAGATGGCCCGCATTGCTACTGTCATTGCAGAGTCCAAGGGAAATATCATCAAGCTGGATCACAACCAGTTTTACAGCACCAACAGAAATGCTGCAGTGGAGCTTCGCATCACCATGGAAGCCTTCGGCACAGAGCACAAGAAGGAGATCATCCATACCCTGCGGAATGCCGGCTATGAACCCACACTGGTGAAAGCTCATCTGTAAGCATTCCGGCGAGAGATGAACAGGAGAAATTATCAGAAGGAACTGGAAAAAGTGCTGGAAAAGCAGCAGGGGCAGGAAACGCCGCTGCTTTTCCTTCACAGCTGCTGCGCACCCTGCAGCAGCTATGTGCTGGAATATCTGGCGCCTCATTTCAGAATCCTGGATTTTTTTTATAACCCCAATATTTCCCCGGAGAAGGAGTACAGAAAGCGGGCAGAGGAACTGCAGCGCCTGATCCGTGACATGGGTCTGGAGGACCGGGTCACCTATCTGGAAGGGAAGTATGATCCGGAGCGTTTTTTTGCCGCAGCCAGAGGATTGGAACAGCTGCCGGAGGGCGGGGAACGCTGCACCGCGTGTTTCCGTCTGCGGCTGGAGGAGACGGCCAGAGCTGCCGCAGCGCATGGTGCGGACTATGTGACCACCACGCTGACCATCAGTCCCCTGAAGGATGCGGTAAGACTCAACACCATAGGAGAGCAGGTCTGTGAAACATATGGCCTGACCTGGCTGCCTTCGGATTTCAAGAAAAAGAACGGCTACAAGCGTTCCGTGGAGCTTTCCGCCCAGTACGATCTGTATCGGCAGGACTTCTGCGGCTGTGTATTTTCCGCACGGGAAAGGGAAAGGCAGAAGGCTGCTTCCCAGGAGACGCGGGAACGGGGTTTATAGATTTTTAATCAGAAAAGGAGATATCAGAAATGGCACAGCTTTGGGGAGGAAGATTTACCCATGAAACAGATCAGCTGGTATATCGCTTCAATGCGTCCATCGGCTTTGATCAGAAATTCTTTGCCCAGGATGTACGGGGAAGTCTGGCCCATGTAAAGATGCTGGGCAAGCAGGGGATCCTGACAGAGGAAGAGGTCTCATCCATCGAAAAAGGTCTGCAGAGTATCGTAGCGGATGTGGAGGCAGGCAAGCTGCTGATCACAGAGGAATATGAGGATATTCACAGCTTTGTGGAGGCAAATCTGATCGAACGGATCGGGGATGCCGGCAAAAAACTGCATACCGGCAGGAGCCGCAATGACCAGGTGGCCCTGGATATGAAGCTTTACATCCGGGATGAGATCGATGAGGTCGATGCTCTGCTGCTGGCTCTGCTTCGGGTGATTGAACGAATCATGGAAGAAAATATCCATACCTACATGCCCGGCTTTACCCATCTGCAGAAGGCGCAGCCGGTGACCCTGGCCCACCATTTCGGCGCTTATTTCGAGATGTTCCGCCGGGACAGAGACCGTATGGCGGACATCAGAAAGAGGATGAACCTCTGTCCCCTGGGGTCCGGCGCTCTGGCAGGCACCACCTATCCTCTGGACAGAGCTTATACGGCAGCCCTGCTGGACTTTGACGGTCCCACCAGAAACAGCATGGACTCTGTGTCCGACAGAGATTATCTGATCGAGCTGCTTTCCGCCATGGCCACTGTCATGATGCATCTCAGCCGTTTCTGTGAAGAGATCATCATCTGGAATACCAATGAATACCGCTTCGTGGAGATCGATGACGGCTACAGCACCGGCAGTTCCATCATGCCCCAGAAGAAAAATCCGGATATCGCGGAGCTGGTAAGAGGCAAGACCGGACGTGTCTATGGTGCTCTGACATCCATGCTGACCACCATGAAGGGTATCCCGCTGGCATACAACAAGGATATGCAGGAAGACAAGGAGCTGACCTTTGACGCTATTGATACTGTCAAGGGCTGTATCGCTCTCTTTACCGGCATGATCGATACCATGAAATTCCGCAAGGATGTCATGGAGGCTTCCGCAAAGAACGGCTTTACCAATGCCACAGATGTAGCGGATTATCTGGTCGGCAAGGGTGTGCCCTTCCGGGATGCCCATGGCATCGTTGGCCGCATGGTTCTGGCCTGCATTGACAGAAACTGCGCGCTGGATGATCTCAGCCTGCAGGAACTGAAGGAATTTTCACCGGTCATTGAAGAGGATCTGTATGAAGCCATCAGCCTGAAGACCTGCGTGGAGAAAAGAATGACCATCGGAGCCCCCGGATTTGCGGTCATGGAGCAGGTGTGTGAGGAAAATCGCAGGTATCTTGGATAAAAAAACGGAATATTGTTGATTTTTTCACATGCTTGTACTATGATACCAAAAGCAAAAAGCGGCACTGCCGTCAGATAAATGAGGAGATATTATTATGGATAAGAAGCTGAAAGTCGGAATCCTGGGTGCAACAGGTATGGTAGGCCAGAGATTTATCTCTCTGCTGGAGAATCACCCCTGGTTTGAAGTAGTCACAGTTGCCGCAAGTGCAAGAAGTGCCGGCAAGACCTATGAAGAAGCCGTAGGCGGCCGTTGGAAGATGACCACACCCATGCCGGAGGCAGTAAAGAAGCTTGTTGTCATGAATGTAGCAGAGGTTGAGAAAGTAGCTGCTACTGTTGATTTCGTATTTTCCGCTGTGGATATGTCCAAGGACGAGATCCGGGCCATCGAAGAGGAATATGCAAAGACTGAGACACCGGTAGTTTCCAACAACAGTGCTCACCGCTGGACACCGGATGTTCCCATGGTAGTGCCGGAGATCAATCCGGAGCACTTCGATGTCATTCCCTTCCAGAAGAAGAGACTGGGTACCACCCGCGGCTTCATCGCTGTAAAGCCCAACTGCTCCATCCAGAGCTATGCTCCCGTGCTGACAGCATGGAAGGAGTTTGAGCCCTATGAGGTAGTAGCCACCACATATCAGGCGATCTCCGGTGCCGGCAAGACCTTCAAAGACTGGCCGGAGATGGTAGAGAATATCATTCCCTACATCGGTGGTGAGGAAGAGAAGAGCGAGCAGGAGCCTCTGCGGATCTGGGGTAAGATCCAGGATGGCGTGATCGTCAAGGCAGAAGAGCCGAAGATCACCTGCCAGTGCATCCGTGTGCCGGTACTGAACGGCCACACAGCAGCTGTTTTCGTGAAGTTCCGCAAGAACCCCACCAAAGAGCAGCTGATCGAGAAGCTGGAGAGCTTCAGCGGCATTCCCCAGGAACTGAACCTGCCCAGCGCTCCCAAGCAGTTCATCCGTTACATGACAGAGGACAATCGTCCCCAGGTTCAGCTGGATGTAGACTATGAGAACGGCATGGGTATCAATGTCGGCCGGATCCGTGAGGACAGCATCTATGACTGGAAGTTCGTAGGCCTGTCTCACAATACCGTTCGCGGCGCTGCAGGCGGTGCTGTGCTCTGCGCAGAGACCCTGACAGCCAAAGGATATATTCAGGCAAAATAATCGGCCTGTCCGGTGAAGTCTCAGGTTGCCGCAAGCGGATTTACGCCAAACGTCCGATAGGCGAAAAATGAGCCGGGATTTTCCGGCTTAGGAGAGAGATTCAAAAAATAAAAAGCCCGGTGAGCGAAAACTCCCTGGGCTTTTTCTTAACTTGAGAGGTAATATGTCCAAATCTTTATTTATTGCAGAAAAACCAAGCGTTGCCCGGGAATTCGCATCGGCCATCCGGGAGCCTATGAGCAGCAAGGACGGCTATATGGAGTCGGAGCATGCGGTGGTGACCTGGTGTGTCGGTCATCTGGTGACCATGAGCTACCCGGATAAGTATGATGAAAAATATAAGCGCTGGTCCTTCGAGACTCTGCCCTTTATCCCAAAAGACTTCTTGTATGAAGTGATCCCCGGCGTGAAAAAGCAGTTCGGCATCGTCAAGGGGCTGCTGAACCGGCAGGATGTGGAGACTATCTATGTCTGCACAGACTCCGGGCGGGAAGGAGAATACATTTACCGCCTGGTGGCGCAGATGGCTGGGGTTTCCGGAAAAAACCAGAAGCGGGTCTGGATCGATTCCCAGACAGAAGAGGAGATCCGCAGAGGCATCCGTGAGGCGAAAGATCTGACAGAGTATGATCATCTGGCAGATTCCGCTTACCTTCGGGCGAAGGAAGACTACCTGATGGGCATCAATTTTTCCAGAGCCCTGTCCATCCGCTATGCCGGGGAGATCAACCGTTACATCGGCGGCAAATATCAGGCTGTATCCGTTGGCCGTGTCATGACCTGTGTTCTGGGTATGGTGGTCCGCCGGGAGATGGAGATCCGGAATTTTGTCAAAACACCCTTTTACCGGGTCATGGCTTCCCACCGGCTGGAGCACGGCGCTTTTGATGGAGAATGGAGAGCTGTGACCGGCAGCCACTATGAAAATTCTCCCAAATTGTACAAAGAAAACGGCTTTCGCAGGCGGGAGGATGCAGAGGAACTGATCAAAGCCCTGTCTCAGAAGCAGCCGGTGAATGCTCTGGTGAAGCAGGTGGAGCGGAAGACGGAAAAGAAGAATCCGCCTCTGCTTTACAATCTGGCGGAACTGCAGAATGAATGCTCCCGCCATCTGAAGATCAGTCCGGATCAGACCCTGGCAGTGGTCCAGGAACTGTACGAGCGAAAGCTGGTCACCTACCCCAGGACCGATGCCAGAGTGCTTTCCACAGCTGTGGCAAAGGAGATCTCCAAAAACATCTCCGGTCTGCGTCAGTACGGCCCCCTCTCTGCATTTGCGGTCGAAGTGCTGGAAAACGGCAGCTATAAGGGGATCGGCAAAAGCCGCTATACCAATGACAGCAAGATCACGGATCACTATGCCATCATCCCCACAGGACAGGGTCTGGCAGGACTGGACCGGATGTCCGATCTGCAGCGGCAGGTCTATGACAAGATCGCTCGCAGATTTCTGAGCATCTTTTTCCCACCTGCGGAATACCAGAAGCTGAAGGTGACAACAGAGATCGAAAGAGAGTCTTTCTTTGCGGGATTCCGTATGCTGAAGGAGGAAGGTTATCTCAGGGTAGCCGGGCGGAAAGAGGCATCCTCCGGCAGAAAGACAAAGGAAAAAGCAGGTGATGGGTCGGAAGAGGAGAATGAGATCGATGCGGATGCTGCGCTGCTGACAGAACTTTCCAGGCTGAGGAAAGGCAGCAACCTGCCGGTCAATGGGTTTGAGATCAAAGAGGGAGAGACTTCTCCCCCCAAACGTTACACCTCCGGCTCCATGATCCTGGCCATGGAAAATGCAGGACAGCTGATCGAAGATGAGGACCTGCGGGCCCAGATCAAGGGCAGCGGCATCGGCACATCTGCCACCCGGGCAGAGATCCTGAAGAAGCTCTGCAATATCCGTTATCTTGCATTGAATAAGAAAACACAGATCATTACCCCTACCCAGCTGGGAGAGATCGTCTATGATGTGGTGGACAATTCCATCCGGCCTCTGCTGAATCCGGATCTGACGGCCAGCTGGGAGAAAGGTCTGACCTATGTGGCAGAGGGGAACATCACACCGGAGGAATACATGGAAAAGCTCTCCGCCTTTGTGGTGCGAAATACCATGCGGGTGCAGGGACAGAGCAGCGCCGGCATCCAGCAGAGATTCCGGGAGACGGAGAAATATTACGGCAGACCGGGGGAGAAGAAGGTGCCCCGCAGAAGAGCGGCTTCGAAGAAGTGAGTGTTGATTTCCGGGCTTGTATTATAAAACGTGAATATACCGCACTTTTCATGAAAAGTCCGTGAACTTATTCTGTCTGTATTGCATTTTAGAGCCGTTGCATGATAGTATGATAACCGTGTAAATAGGGATTTTCTGTGCTTCCGCAGATCTGCCCGCATTATACAGTTGTGATATTTGAGAGGAGGACATTCTGTGAAACGTCCCAAAAAATCGTTCCTTTGGTTTTATGGCATTGCCCTGGCGGCACTGCTGATCATGAATTTTGTGCTGGTGCCCCAGTTTACCTCAGTGCAGGTAGAGGAATCCGGCTACGGCACATTTCTCCAGATGCTGCAAAATGATGAGATCTCCGAAGTGGAGGTGGATCGTTCTACAGATGTGATCACCTGGGGAGACAAGTCAGATCCGGAAAAATATTATAAATGCGGTCTCATGGACGACTACAAGCTGGTAGATCGTCTGGTGGATGCCGGGCTGACCAAGTTCGATTCCCCCATCATTGAGCAGACCAATCCCATCGTAGTGCTCCTGCTGGAGTGGGTGCTTCCCTTTGCCGTGATCCTGATCGGCGGACAGCTGATCATGCGGGCCATGTCCAAAAAGATGGGCGGCGGCGGTCTGGGCGGCTCCATGAGCTTTGGCAAGAGCAATGCCAAGATCTATGTGCAGTCTGAGACCGGCATCAAGTTCAGTGATGTAGCCGGTGAAGATGAAGCCAAGGAGATCCTGACAGAGATCGTGGATTTTCTGCACAATCCCGGAAAATATACAGAGATCGGTGCCAAGATGCCCAAGGGAGCCCTGCTGGTGGGACCTCCCGGTACCGGCAAGACCCTGCTGGCGAAAGCAGTGGCCGGTGAGGCGGATGTACCGTTTTTCTCCATTTCCGGTTCTGAATTTGTGGAAATGTTCGTAGGTATGGGTGCTGCCAAGGTGAGAGACCTGTTCAAGCAGGCCAATGACAAGGCCCCCTGTATCGTCTTCATCGATGAGATCGATACCGTAGGTAAGAAGCGTGACGGCAGCGGCTTTTCCGGCAATGATGAGCGGGAGCAGACCCTGAACCAGCTGCTTTCCGAGATGGATGGCTTTGATGCCACCAAGGGTGTTGTGATCCTGGCAGCTACCAACCGTCCGGATTCCCTGGATCCTGCGCTGCTGCGTCCGGGCCGTTTTGACAGACGTGTTCCCGTGGAACTTCCGGATCTGCAGGGCCGTGAGGAGATCCTGCGCCTGCATGCCAAAAATGTCCGCGTCGGTGACAATGTGGATTTCAATGCCATTGCCAGAGCCGCCAGCGGCGCCAGTGGTGCTGAGCTTGCCAACATGATCAATGAAGCAGCTCTCTGCGCTGTACGGGCAGGACGAAAATTCATCACCCAGTCTGACCTGGAGGAGAGTGTGGAAGTCGTCATTGCCGGTTATCAGAAGAAGAACCGGATCCTGACAGACAAGGAAAAACTGATCGTGGCTTATCACGAGACAGGACATGCTCTGGTTGCGGCGCTGCAGTCTCATTCCGCGCCGGTCACCAAGATCACCATTATTCCCCGTACCTCCGGTGCCCTGGGTTATACCATGCAGGTGGACGAGGATGAGCATTATCTGATGAGCCGGGAGGAGCTGGAGAACAAGATCGCTACCTTTACCGGCGGCCGGGTAGCGGAGGATCTGGTCTTCCATTCCATTACCACAGGTGCTTCCAATGATATTGAGCAGGCGACCAAGATCGCCCGGGCCATGATCACACGGTTTGGCATGAGCGACGATTTCGGTATGGTGGCTATGGAGACCCTGACCAATAAATACCTGGGCGGAGATACTTCTCTGGCTTGCTCGGAGTCTACTTCCGGCCGGATCGACGAGATGGTCATTGCCGAAGTCAGAAAGCAGTATGACAAGGCGGTCGGTCTGATCTCGGACAACATGGGCAAGCTGCATGAACTTGCGAAATACCTTTACGAGAAAGAGACCATTACCGGTGAGGAATTCATGGAGATCCTGAATCACAATCCGGTCATCCAGACAACCGCTCCTTCTGCAGATGCGGAGAGCACAGCCTCCCCTGAGGCTTCTGAGCCGGATGCGGGAAATACAGCTGCCTCTGCAGTCCCTGAGACTGACGCGGTAAATGGGACCGCCTCTGCTGGCAATGCGGAGCGTGCAGTTTCGTCCACAGCTTCCGGCACAGATATGGGGAGTACAGATTCATCCGCTGCTCTCGCGACAGATGTGCAGGGAACAGCAGATGCGGCAGTTTCGTCCACAGTAAACGATGGAAATGAGATAGCATTCTCCGGCAACGCAGAGAGTGTTGCTCCTGCTGCAGCTTCTGAGCCAGTTGCTGACAGCTGTGACGATGACGACATCGTGGAACCCGACCGTGTTACGGGGTATGATGCATAAAAAACATCCCTTATCATAAAATGTGGAGTCGCGGGAAGTGCGACATAGGGGTTTTTTATATGACTGAGCGATGTGAAGTTAATGAAAACCACTGATGTGCCGACACGCATAGGCCTGTTTTAGGAGCAGTCGCTTGTGAGGAAGGTTTGTGACGTGGCATGATGCCTTGCGGGAAGCTGTTTTGAGCATAATAGAAGCGGCTTCGACAGCGAAGCCCCACCAGTAACAAGGGCGGGTGGGTCCAAAAAACAGTAACAACACGGAATTATACAGAGGAAGATCTATGCCTCTGTGAGGAGCACTTGACAAAGGAGCCCTACCATCAACAAGGGCGGGTGGGTCCAAAAAACAGTAACAACACGGAATTATACAGAGGAAGATCTATGCCTCTGTGAGGAGCATTCGACAAAGGAGCCCGAAGACCTCAGGCTTCGGGGGACGACTCGTGTGACGAATAGAGGTATAGATCTTCCCAACATAATTCCTCTCAAAATAAATAAAGAGGGAAAAATAATATGATAGCTGCAAACAACATTACCCTCCGGGTGGGCAAGAAAGCCCTCTTCGAGGATGTCAACATCAAATTCAGCCAGGGCAACTGCTATGGCGTCATCGGTGCCAACGGCGCCGGAAAATCCACCTTCCTGCGTATCCTTTCCGGACAGCTGGAGCCTACCAGCGGTGATGTGTCCATCACACCCGGTGAGCGTCTCTCCTTCCTGGAGCAGGACCATTTCAAGTATGATGACCAGACCGTCATTGACACTGTCATCATGGGCAATCCCCGCCTTTATGAGGTGAGGGAGGAGAAGGATGCCCTGTATATGAAGGAAGATTTCACAGACGAGGATGGGATCCGCGCCGGTGAGCTGGAAGCCGAGTTCGCAGAGATGAACGGATATGAAGCAGAGTCTGATGCGGAGACCCTGCTGAACGGCCTTGGTATCGAGTCAGAGCTGCATTATTCCATGATGGGAGATCTGAACGGTTCTCAGAAGGTGAAGGTCCTGCTGGCCAGAGCCCTTTTTGGCAATCCCGACATCCTGCTGCTGGATGAGCCTACCAACCACCTGGATCTGGATGCCATTTCCTGGCTGGAGGAGTTCCTGATCAATTTTGAGAATACAGTGATCGTGGTATCCCATGACCGTTATTTCCTGAACAAGGTCTGCACCCAGATTGCGGATATTGACTATGGCAAGATCCAGCTCTATGCCGGAAATTATGATTTCTGGTATGAGTCCAGTACCCTGATCGTCAAGCAGATGAAGGAAGCCAACAAGAAAAAAGAGGAAAAGATCAAGGAACTGAAGGAATTCATTTCCCGTTTTGCGGCCAATGCTTCCAAGTCCAAGCAGGCTACTTCCAGAAAACGTGCCCTGGAAAAAATCCAGCTGGATGAGATCAAGCCTTCCAGCAGAAAATATCCCTACATTGATTTCCGTCCCAACCGAGAGATCGGCAATGAGGTCCTGCAGGTGGAGAATCTGTCCAAGACAGTGGATGGCGTCAAAGTGCTGGACAACCTTACCTTTACCCTGAGAAGAGAAGATAAGGTGGCTTTCGTGGGCGGCAATGAGCAGGCGACCACCCTGCTGTTCCGTATCCTGATGGGAGAAGTGGAGCCGGATGAAGGCTATTATAAATGGGGCGTTACCACATCCCAGGCCTACTTCCCCAAGGACAATACCCACGAGTTTACCTCGGATCTGACCATTGCCGACTGGCTGACCCAGTATTCCGAGATCAAGGATGTGACCTATGTCCGCGGCTTCCTGGGCCGTATGCTGTTTGCCGGCGAGGACGGTGTCAAGAAGGTCAAGGTCCTTTCCGGTGGTGAGCGGGTTCGCTGTATGCTGTCCAAGATGATGATCTCCGGCGCAAACATTCTGATCCTGGATGAGCCGACCAACCATCTGGATATGGAGTCCATCACTGCCCTGAACAACGGTCTGATCAAGTTTAAGGGCGTGGAACTCTTTACCTGTCACGATCACCAGTTTGTGGAGACCACCGCAAACCGTATCATGGAGATCCTGCCGGACGGCAGACTGATCGACAAGATCACCACATATGATGAATATCTGGCCAGCGATGAGATGGCCCGCAAGCGTTTCGTTTACAACATGGTAGAAGAGGATAACTGATCATGAAAAAACCTGTATTGGTCATTATGGCAGCCGGCATGGGCAGCCGTTATGGCGGACTGAAGCAGATGGATCCGGTGGATCCCCAGGGCCACAGCATCATGGACTTTTCCATTTATGATGCCCGCATGGCCGGCTTCGAGGAAGTTGTATTTGTTATCAAAGAAGAAAATGAGGCTGATTTCCGGGAGGTGATCGGAGATCGTGTCAGCAGGACCATGAAGGTCCACTATGTGCATCAGAAGCTGGAGGACCTTCCGGAGGGCTTTCAGGTGCCGGAGGGACGGAAGAAGCCCTGGGGCACAGGTCAGGCTGTGCTGAGCTGTGCAGACGTGGTAGATGGTCCCTTTGCTGTCATCAATGCGGATGATTATTACGGCCGGCAGGCTTTTCAGCTGATCTATGATTACCTGACCACCCATGAAGATGATACAAAATATCGTTATGTCATGGTGGGCTTCCTGCTGCGCAATACCGTGACAGACAGCGGCTATGTGGCAAGAGGCGTCTGTCAGCAGGATGCGGATCATTATCTTACCAGTATCACGGAACGCACCCGTATCGAAAAACGGGGTGAAGATGCTGCCTTTTCAGAGGATGAGGGGCAGACCTGGACGGATCTTCCCGGGGATACCATCGTTTCTATGAACTGCTGGGGCTTTTCCGGCAGCTTTATGAAGGAGCTTCGCAGGGAATTCCCTGTGTTCCTGGACAAGGCTATGAGAGAGAATCCTCTCAAGGGAGAATATTTCCTGCCTTCTGTTGTGCAGGGACTGCTGAGCGCAGGCCAGGCTTCCGTGAAGCTTCTGACAACACCGGACCAGTGGTACGGCGTGACCTATCGGGAGGATAAGGCCATGGTGGAGCAGGGGATCCGGAAAATGAAGGATGCCGGTATTTATCCGGAAGATTTCTGATCTTCCAAGTAAGGAGTTTGGATGATGTCAAAAAAATCGATTGGTTTTTTTGCGGCCATATTTGCAGCATTGTTTCTGTCCGTTGCTCTGCTTGGCGGCCATGATGCCTCCGTCTTTCTGAAATGGTGGCTCATGATGCTCCTGCTGGGCATCGGATTTTACCCCCTGACGTCCCGGCTGTTTCGCAGCCTTTCCGACAGGGGCTGGCTTTTTTCCAAGGTGCTGGGCAGCGCGATCCCCGGTTTCCTGACCTGGGTCCTGGTCTGCGCCGGCAATGCGCCTTTCCGCAATGTGACAGTCTGGGTGGTCACCCTGGCAGCGGCAGGTGTCTGCTGGGCAGTGCAGCTTCTGCGAAAGACTCCCATAGACAGGCCTGATACAGAGCAGCTGTTGGGCGAGGAACTGATCTTCCTTGCCTTTTTTTTGCTGTGGACGTATATCATGGCATTCCGGCCGGAAGCCAAGGGCACAGAGAAATTCATGGACTATGGCTTTATGGCAGCCATGATGCGCAGTGATACCCTGCCGGCCCGGGATATCTGGTATAGCCTGGGCAATATCAATTACTATTACGGCGGACAGTATTACGCGGTTTTTCTGACAAAACTTTCCTTTGCGGAAGTAGCGGATACCTACAACCTCATGCGATCCCTGATCGCCGGCTTTACCTTTGCTCTGCCGGCAACTCTGACCTGGCATCTGCTGAAGGGCAGTACAATTCTGGGCAGGAAGATCTCCGCCCGGTGCGCCGTTATCGGCGGCATGCTTTCCGGCGCGGCAGTATCCCTGGCAGGCAATGTGCATTATCTGCTGTATGGTCTGTTCGGAAATGTGTTTCAGCTTTCCGGCTATGAGGATTACTGGTTTCCGAGTTCCACCAGATATATCGGTCACAACCCGGAAAATACAGACCAGTGTATTCACGAATATCCAAGCTACTCCTTTGTACTGGGTGACCTGCATGCCCATGTGATCAATCTGATCTTTGTGTTCACGGTGATCGGCATTCTCTATGCATGGATCCGGCGGGAGGAGGAGCGAAAGGGAGAGGCATTTTCATGGAAACGCTTTCTGCTGACGCCCCATCCCCTGATGATCGGTTTCTTTATCGGCATTTTCAAGTGGACCAATTACTGGGATTTTATCATCTACCTGACGGTATTCTGCTTTGTGCTGATCCTGGTCCTGATCAGAAGGTATCACATGTGCAGCAAAATGCAGAGACTGGCCATGTTTGCGGTGCAGATGGCGGAAGTGTTTGTCATCAGCGTGATCGTGGCTCTGCCTTTCACAAGTACCTTTGACTCCATGTTTGAAGGCGTGGCTCTGGCGGAGAATCATACGGCATTGTATCAGCTGGTCGTTCTCTGGGGACTTCCCATCAGTGTGGTGGTCCTGTTTGCTGTGGCCATGGTGCTTGCCTGGATCCGGAGAGGGAAGCAGATAGTTTTGCCGGATACGAACAGCAGGCATGTCTTTCCCTTTGGCGGGAGAACCTGTGAGGAGACTTCTGAACGGGAAACCGGCAGGACTGCTTCTGCATATGAAGAGGATAGATCGGCCCTTTCCAGTATGGGAAATAGTGGTATCGAAGATGTAGAGACTCCCACATATGTAGAGGACAGATCAACGTCGGATATAGCTAAAGAGAAAGCTTCCGGCAGCTGCGGAAATGAGAGAAAAGCAGGCAGAAATGCAGCTGGAAATTGTAAGAAAGCTCCGGATTACAGCGATGGTGAAAAAGGATTGGCCGGTTTTCTGCGCCAGGACAGATTATCCGATATTTTTGTTTTAGTCCTGGGCATCTCAGCGGTGGGCCTGATCCTGATCCCGGAGCTGGTCTACATCAAAGATATCTATGGGGACAACAGCGCCAGAGCCAATACCATGTTCAAGCTGACCTATCAGGCCTACATCATGTTCGGCATTTTTATGGGCTATGCTCTGATCCGCATGCTGCATCTGGTCAGATATTATGCGGTGAAGATCCTGGCTGTCCTGCAGCTGGTGATCCTGTGCCTGACCTTCCTGTATTTCCCCTATGCGGTCAACTGCTGGTATGGAAATATTTTTGACCGCAGCGGCTATTGCGGGCTGGATGCCACGTCTTATCTGGAAAATGAGTATCCTGAGGATGCCGCGGCCATTCGCTGGATCAATGAAAATCTGGAAGGAAATCCGGTGGTGCTGGAGGCCAATGGTGACAGCTACAGCGATTATGAGCGGGTGACAGCCATGACAGGTACGTCCACCGTTCTGGGCTGGTATGTCCATGAATGGCTGTGGCGGCTGAATGATAACATTATTGCGGATCTGAATCAGAAGGCTGCGGATGTGGAAAGCATTTATACATCAGAGGATGAGGCTTATGTCAGATCCCTGCTGAATCAGTATGATGTAGATTATATTTTCGTAGGCAGCTGTGAGCGGGAGAAGTATCCCAACCTGAATGAAGAGCTGCTCTGCGGTCTGGGGACCATCTGTTATTCGGCTGCCACTGAGGGTGTGCCGGACGGGGCTTATATCATTCAACTCAACAAATAGGAGCGGTATGATATGTGTGCTTGCGGACGGAAAACGGACATATGAGATCCGAAAGGGTTTAAAGAGAATTTTTCAGGCTATGGCACCTTTGAAAAGTTGTATGTATTTGGGGTCGGACCACATAGAGCATACAATTTTCATCAGTGGAATCGTGGGATAAGTGAGACAAGAAATCTATTGAGTTTCATCTTCGAACTTATGTAGAGCAGCACGAAGTGTGAAGTCAGGCGCAGAGTTATAAACTTGTGTGCGATTGGGGAGGGGACCCCATAGAGTACACAATTTTCACTGGTGGAATTGTGGGATAAGTGAGACAGGAAACCTATTGAGTTCCATCTTCGAACTTATGTAGAGCTGTTGCTTGCGACGTACCATGGAGGTTTTTTATGAAGGATCAGATTATCAAATGGATAGAAAAATACTGGAAGGCCTGTATTGCTGCTGCTCTGACCCTTAGTCTGTGCATCTGTGTGGGCTTTCAGCTGGGCGGCCATGATGCCGGTTCGGAAACTGCGGATGCATCTGCGGAGGTGAAAGATAACTCTTCCGGGGAAGAGGAAAATGACAGCAGTGCGGAAGCCGGAACTGAGGAAGAGAAGGCGGGAGATACATTAGATGCCGATACTTCTTCTGAGGCAGAAAATGAGGACGCTTCTGCCGGGTCCGGTAAGGATGCGGAAGATTCTGATCAGGAGAAGGGTACAGAAGAATCCGGTATGAAAAAGGATGCAGAAGATTCCGATGAGGAAAAGGATACAGAGGAGTCTGCCAAAGATCAGGAATCTTCTGATGCGGACAAGGAGCAGGAAAAAGACGGTCAGAGTACAACTGCCGACAAATCTGACAGCAAGGACAGCAGTCAGAAAAAGAATGACAGCGGAGAAAAAGAGACTTCCTCCAAAGTTCCCACCAATTATCAGATCAAGGGTGTGCCCCATATTTATCAGATGTCGGAGTATCCTACGGGCTGTGAGAGCGTCAGCACGGTCTGCGCTTTGAATTATGCCGGCATGGATATCACCGTAAATGATTTCATTGACAACTATCTGGAGATGGACAATCTTTACACGGATTCTGACGGCAAGACAAAGGGTCCCGGCCTGGATGTGGCCTTTGTGGGCAATCCCTATTCCTCCAATGGCTGCGGCTGCTGGGCCGGCGCCATTACCAAGGCCCTTTACCGCATGGGCCTTCCCAAGGGCTACTATCTGCAGAATCTCAATGGCGTGTCGCTGGATGACCTGTGTGCGGAGTATATCAGCCAGGACATTCCGGTGATCTTCTGGGCTACAGGCGGCATGGAGATCAGCGAAGGCTCCATGACCTGGACCAATGAGCGTACCGGTGAGACCGTGGAATTCAAGACTTCCGAGCACTGCCTGGTGCTGACCGGTTACGATGAGGACGGCTACTATTTCAGCGACCCCATGGATTATGATGAGTCCAGCTACTACAGCAAGGATGCCGTGGAGAAGGCCCATGCTTATCAGGGGCAGCAGGCGCTGGCTATTGTGCCGGAGGAATCGTAAACTCTCTGGATATGCCTTGCATTATCACTATTTATGTGATGCGGCAAAGATACAGAAACAGAAGCAGAGACGGAATTTTGATGTGTGTATTCAGAAGTCCTGGGATATGAGAACTGCGGATTTTGGATAAACACAGATGGTACACCACAGATTCCGATTTTTGTGGAATATGAAGAGTCCGGATACTGCGGCAACGATGCCGTCAGAATTTCTTTATAGGATGATCGGACTGCGTGTAGGGGAGGAAGAGGATACGCATGGACTTATTTGACTACATGAAGGAAAAGAATAAGGAGAAGGAGTCTCCCCTGGCTCTGCGCATGCGCCCCACGACCCTGGATGAGGTAGTGGGGCAGCAGCACATCATCGGCAGGGACAAACTGCTCTATCGGGCCATTCAGGCAGATAAGCTGAGTTCCCTGATCTTCTACGGGCCTCCCGGCACAGGAAAGACCACCCTGGCACAGGTCATTGCCAATACTACTTCCTCGGAATTTGTCCGGCTCAATGCTACTACGGCAGGCAAGAAGGATATGGAAGCCGTGATCAAAGAGGCGGGGGACCGTCGGGGTATGTACGGCCGCAAGACCATCCTGTTCATCGACGAGATCCATCGCTTCAATAAAGGACAGCAGGATTATCTGCTTCCCTTTGTGGAGGACGGGACGGTAGTTCTGATCGGCGCAACCACGGAGAATCCTTATTTTGAGGTGAACGGCGCTCTGATCTCCCGGTCTGTGATCTTTCAGCTGAAGCCCCTGGAAAATGAAGACATCCGCACCCTGCTGCGCAGAGCAGTGGAGGATCCGGTGAAGGGTCTTGGTTCCTATCATGCCATTCTGGAGGAAGATGCGGAGCGTTTCCTGGCCGATCTGGCCGGCGGCGATGCCAGAGCAGCATTAAATGCCATCGAACTTGGCATCCTGACCACCAAACCTTCCCCGGAGGACGGCAGGATCCACATTACTCTGGAGACGGCATCCGAATGCATTCAGAAGCGGGTGATCCGCTATGACCGGGATGGGGATCAGCATTATGATACCATTTCCGCCTTCATCAAGAGCATGCGGGGCTCGGATCCGGATGCGGCAGTTTATTATCTTGCAAAAATGCTGGAGGCCGGTGAGGATGTGAAATTCATTGCCAGACGGATCATGATCTGCGCTTCCGAGGATGTGGGAAATGCAGATCCCATGGCCATGGTAGTGGCTTCTTCCGCAGCCCAGGTGGTGGAGCGGATCGGCATGCCGGAAGCCAGGATCACCCTGGCTCAGGCAGTGACTTATGTGGCTTCGGCTCCCAAGAGCAATTCCGCCTGCATGGCCATTGACATGGCCCTGGCTTCTGTCAGACAAAAAAAGACCTCCGTGCCGCCGCATCTGCAGGATGCGCATTACAGAGGACATGAGGCCCTGGGCAAGGGGATCGGCTATCTGTATGCCCATGATTTCCCCAACCACTATGTGGACCAGCAGTATCTGCCCTCCGAGATCGAAGGACAGGTGTTTTATCATCCATCGGACAATGGATATGAAAAGACCATCCGGGAATATTTCCATCGGATCGGCAGAGAGCAAAATACAGAGTGACAAAATACAGAGTGATCAGGTCAGCTGCCGGATCAGACTCTGATAAATATCGGCGCAGCGGTCCTTCCAGTTTTCACAGAGGGTCCGGGCAGCGCTTTCCGTGGGGACAGAGATCTGCAGCTCCAGCAGAGTCTGTTCCCCTTCTTTTACCATACAGGATGCCACATAGCCCTGGTCGGACAGCCAGCGGTAGCGGGCGCTGGCGGCGGAGTCTGACCGCATTTCAAAGCCGTGTTCCTGCAGATAGGTGTTGTAATCCTCCCGGATCTCCGGTGAGATATCTTCCTGAAAATACTGCAGAGTCTCAGCCCCCCGGTCAGACATATGATAATAGGTGGTATTTCCCTTCTTCTCTGTTTGCAGAAAACCTGCGGCTTCCATTTCCGTCAATACTTCCTGCAGATGAAAATAGGAGGTATAGCCGTGGCCCAGCAGAAAATCAGAGATCTGTCCGCCGGACAGAGGAAAATTTGTTTTCTGCAGCATATACAGAATGATCAGTTTGTAAAGCGCATAGGATGATTCGATCATATGGATTCCTTTCCCTGCCGGCTGCCCCGCAGTTTCATTTCCCGGTGCAGATGGTTCAGGACATTTCTTTTGGCGCAGCTCCAGGTGGGGGCGATCAGCAGTTTTTTTGGTCCGTCCCCGGTGACCCGGTGGATGACCATGTCCGGCCGCAGGTGCTCCAGACAGTCGATCACCAGATCAATATAGTTATTTTCTTCCAATGTTTCAAATTTGCCGGCCAGATAATCATTTGCCAGATCCGTCCCCTTCAGAACGTGCAGCAGCTGCAGCTTGATCCCCTGCAGAGGCAAGGCGTTGCAGTGCCTGATGGTAGACAGGAGATCCTGCCTGCTCTCCCCTGGCAACCCCAGGATCACGTGAACAATGGTCTCCAGCCCGGCCTCCCGCAGACGGTAAACAGCGTCATCAAAGCAGGAGAGGGGATAGCCCCGGCGCAGATAGGCGGCAGTGGCATCATTTGATGTCTGCAGACCAAGCTCCACCCAGACCGGCTTGCGCTGATTCAGTTCCTGCAGCAGAGCGATCTTTTCCGGCTCCAGACAATCCGGCCGGGTGGCCACAGAGAGCACTTTGACGGCTGGATGCCGGATGGCCTCTGTGAAGATCCCGCGCAGGTAGGAGACCGGCGCATGGGTATTGGTAAAGGCCTGAAAATAGGCAATGTAGGAGTGGATGCCAGGACGCTTCTGCTCCATGCGGCGGATCTGGCTGTTGATCTGCTCCGTCACGGACAGGGATCTGTCCGCTGCAAAGTCTCCGCTGCCCTGACCGCTACAGAAAATGCAGCCCCGGGTGTCCAGGGTACCATCCCTGTTGGGGCAGCTCATGCCCCCGTCCAGCGCCAGCTTGTACAGCTTTTCCCCGAAATGATCCCGCAGGTATTGATTCAGAGAGTAGTAGGATTTTCCATCCGTGTATTGCATGGCGTGTTCCTTTCAGACAATGCAGCAATTCGGAGATGATACAGAAATCCTGAGAATGCAGGAAACTTCATTATAAACACCTACCGTACATATTCTGAATTGCTTTCGTACCAATTTGAGCTTGAACTCAGAATTCCATCGGGATATCTCCGGGAATTGAATATGCCAGGTAAAACCTTGTCTGCACAGTGTAGTAATGGCTGTTAAAAAAGCAATGGAAGCAGAACGATTGTACTGATCAGGACAGTGACCAGATAACATTGCCCGACAGAAGTTGTTTCGCAGCAGGTCGCTGCTTGCTGTGTCTTAATGACGCAGGAAATACAGTGTATACAACAGAGGTCAACCTGGATGTAGCAGGCTGCTGCTTACTGCGCCTTAATGAAGCAAGAATACAGTGCATACAACAGAGGTCAACCTGGACGTAGCAGGCTGCTGTTTACTGCGTCTTAACGAAGCAGAACGGCAGGATCGATCAGGTTTAACTGATATTTACTGACCAGCTCCGTGGCTTTCTGAATGGCGGCCACAGGGACCACATCCTTCGCCTTGTGGGCATCGGACCCCAGGACCACCCGGTTGCCTGTTTCGCTCACCAGCTTCCAGAAGTTCTCATTTGGGTAATTGCGGCCGGCATGGATCCCCAGCAGATTGATCTCCAATGGAGTACCCGTGGCTTTCGCATGCTGACACAGCCGGCGCATGTGTTTCTCATAAATTTCCCGGGAGCCCTCCCAGTTGGGCAGGTCCGGATGGGCCAGATAAAGAAAACGGCCGGTATCCAGAGCCTGGCAGACCTGATCCACATAGCGGACAAGGTCAGCTTCCTTTGTCAGGTGATCCCCCATATAAGGCGAGTCAATCTCATCATAAATGAAATGCTGTCCCAGCAGCATATATTCCACAGGATAATCTTCCAGATAGCGCAGCAGCCAGTCAAAACAGGAGGGATAATATTCCACCTCCAGCCCCAGATGGATCTCAATATCCCTGGCATATTCTCTGCGGAAATCCTCCACCATAGCTACATAGCCATCCATCTGTTCCGGCTTCATGCGGTACCAGGAGTAGTAGTCGCTGTCCCAGTGGTACACGGTATGCTCGGAAAATCCAATAACCTTCAGACCGCCCTCAATGGCGTGTTCAATATAGCTTCTCTCCCCGGCATCCGCATGGCTGCAGCGCCAGGTGTGCATGTGTAAATTTGTTTTCATTTTGTGTTTGTTCTCGTTTCCTGTTTGCCTTCGATTCCAGGCTGTTTTCGTTTTCTGATTGCCGCTGACATTCGGAATTCATGATGACTGAGTCTGCTCACAATTTCTGCAGCAGAAGCCCTAATCAGCTATTATACGGGAAAGCAGAGGAAATGTGAAGAATGATTTCTGCTTTCTGGTTGCATTTGTTCTTATGTCCTTGCGTTTCTGGCGGATGAAATCAAGATTTGAGAAATCTATCCGCCGGAAACGAGGCAGGCGGGCGGATGAAATCAAGATTTGAGGGATCTATCCGCCGGAAACGAGGCAGGCGGGCGGATGGAATCGTGAAAGCCGGGAAAATATCCGTCGCCGGGGAATCCGGGCGGATGAAATCAGGAAAATGAGAAATCATCCGCCGGGACAATCTTCCTTCGGTACTCATGCCGGAAGGGAGCACCGCTTTTCTGTGAAAGAACATGCTCATAGAGACTGGAGGCGAAGAGTTCGGATCCATAGGCATCTCCCAGCACAGTCGGATTTGTGACAAGGGGGAGAGTGCTGCGCTCTTTGATCGCTTTCAGCAGGGGACCACAGGGACGAAAGGCCAGGATTCTGGCATAGGATGGCCGGCGCAGGGTGGACAGAGCATCCTTCCTGACCCTCAGCAAAATATGCAGAAGCGCCCGGGATACAGCCGTATAGGTGCGATCTCTGGTTTTCAAAAGCTGTGTGAGTTCCGTGATGGTGGTCCAGTCGTGCACATGGTGCAGGATCCTGTTGGCCAGGTCGCGGCTGACATCCAGATAGTTCGTCAGGCTGTCGGCGGTTTCCTGCAGCAGCTGGTACCGCAGCATATCTGAAAAATCATCCATGGTTACAGGGCCGCCGGCGGGCAGTGCTTTCTCGTAAAGAGGCAGCAGGTGATCCGGGATAAGGCCTGCCAAACAAGTTTTTAAAACAATCTTATGTACCGGCAGGTCTGCAATCCCTGGCGAAACAGAACCTGTATCATATCCTGAAGAGTTTGCGGATGAAGTAGCTGTGACTTTATATGTTTCTGTACACTCTGCGGATGCTTTCTGTTTCTGAATTGCCGTAAATGCAGAATGTACATGATCGGAGAATCCTTCTGTGTTCCGTTTAGTCATAGCTGTATGGCACAGCATGTCAGAAGAATTCGTCACATTTTTTTGAGCCAAAGCAGTATGGTCTGTCAGGTCGGAAAAATCTTCTGTGTACTGCTTCATCAGCAGGGACCGGATCGCCGAGGCAGACGGATAGACCGCCTGTGTATTCAGATCATGATAATCTGCCCCCAGACGCTGCAGGGTCCGGGGCCGGATCCTACTGCCGGTTTTGATTAGCTGTATACAGTAGGAGAGTCCCAGGACATTGTTGGGGAGGGACAGAAGAGCGTGAAGGTCTGAAAGAGTCCCATCCATTGCCGGCGTAGCGCAGGCAGAGTCAGCAGGATCTTCCTTCAACAGATCTTTTGTATTCCAGCCTGAAAGCATCTCCCCCAAGGCTGCCTCTCTGGCAGCAGGGAAGGAAAGACCTTTTTTCAGATTTGTCTGCAGAGCCGTGGAAAACATCGGCGGTTCCTCAGCCAGCAGTTCGGCGCAGGAGAGAAATGGTTCGATCCTGCCGCATTCGCTGCCAAACCACAGTTCATCCACCACATCCAGAGCATTCAGCAGGCAGACGGCTCCCTCGGCAAATCTTTCCGCACTGCCGCAGGAAGCGGCCAGAGGCAGCTGCAGGACCAGGTCTGCTCCGCAGCGGACTGCCATTTCCGCCCGAGTGAATTTGTCCAGTATGGCAGGAACTCCACGCTGTACGTAATCCCCGCTCATGACCACAATCAGAAAATCGCAGCCGGAGCGGCGTCGGACTTCCCGGAGCTGGTAGGCATGTCCCTGATGCAGGGGGTTATATTCGGCTATAATTGCGGTTACTTTCATGAAGCCCCCACACATTTCCACTCCGCCACAGTCCGGGTCTGGCTGGAGATATTCACTCCGATCCGGTGGACCGGCCTTGGGTCATTTAGATAGGGCAGTGCATACTGTCTGTCCTCAATCTGCTGCAGGGCTTCCTCTGCGGAACCGTCCAGCTTGAATTCAAAGATATAGATATCATGATCACTTTCTATGATGATGTCCGCCCGGCCTTTGCTGTTCTGCTTTTCAATCAGCGTAGTGTAGCAGGAGAGCAGACGGTTGATGATATAGAAGGTGTACTGGTAATGGGTCTCAAAATCCAGGGCCCGCACATCCTTGTTGGCTTCATAGGGGATGGAGGCCAGGAAAGAGGTGTAGGCATCCCGGATGCCCTCCAGGTCACAGCGGCGGAACATGCTGCTCAGGTCGGCAAGCCAGTTGTCCATATCTGCTCCGCCGGTTTTGAGATACCCATTTGCAAGGAGAGTGCCAAAACCGCCACGGACTTCATCATTTGGAAAATCAAGTGTATACATCCGATCGCGTTTATCATAGGATTTGATGGTCAGGTAGCCGCTTTGGTAGAACATGGCAAGCGGGTCTTCCACATCGGCTTTATAATCCTGAAAATACTCCGCACGGTATCTTTTATTCATTAACTTCTGCATGTTGATCTGATGCCCATCCAGAAGTTTAGCCAGATAGGTCGGCGTGCCGGAGCGATACCAGTAGTCATCGATCCTGTTTTTGCTGAAAGCATTGATAATGCTGAAGGGATTGTAGACATCCAGCATGCGGGAACTGAAGTGATAGCCGTCATACTGCTTTTTCAGGATCTGCCGGATCTCATCTTCTGTATATTCCATGGCCTCTGCCATTTCCCGGATCGGTTCCGCAAAGATCGTATGCAATTCGGCCTCAGTGATTCCGCAAAGGGCATCATAATGACTGTCCATGCTGATATCATTCGGCTGATTGAAGCCGGAAAAAACGGTGATCTGAGAAAACTTTGTCACACCCGTCAGCAATACAAAGCGCAGGCTGGCATCCGCAGCTTTAAAGGTGCCGTAAAAGCCCTTCAGAATATTTCGGTTGACGATTTCCTGCTCCTCACCCAGCACGTCCAGCATGGGCTTGTCATACTCATCGATCAGAACAACAGCCTTGCGGCCGGTGCTCTCATATGCTTTCTTCAGTACATACTGAAAACGGTCCCCCAAAGTATCGTAGATATCATTTCTTCCATACTTCTGCTCCCAAACGGAAAGATATGAGTTCAGCTTTTTCTCCAGTTCATCGGGCTTGTTGAAGTTCCCATTTGCAAAATCGATTCGGAAAATGGGATAGCAGTCCCAGTTCTGCTCCAGTCCTTCCATCTTCAGTCCGGCAAAAAGTTCTTTCCGCCCCAGAAAATAGGCTTCCAGAGTACTGAGCAGCAGAGATTTGCCGAATCTGCGGGGGCGGGAGAGAAAACAGACATTTTCCTGTGCCAGATCATACACCAGGTCTGTTTTGTCCACATATACATAGTGTCCTTCTATCATTTTTTCGAAGGTCTGGATCCCGATTGGATAACGCATGCGATTTTCCTCCTCAAATACATTTCCACTCCGTCACGGTCCGGTTTGGAGTATTCCGCGTTCGCTCGCCGCTACAGCTCCTATCAAATACATTTCCACTCTGCCACGGTCCGGGTCTGGCTGGAGATATTCACTCCGATCCGGTGGACCGGCCTTGGGTCATTTAGATAGGGCAGTGCATACTGTCTGTCCTCAATCTGCTGCAGGGCTTCCTCTGCGGAACCGTCCAGCTTGAATTCAAAGATATAGATATCATGATCACTTTCTATGATGATATCCGCCCGTCCTTTGCTGTTCTGCTTCTCGATCAGTACGGTGCAGCAGGAGAGCAGACGATTGATGATGTAGAAGGTGTACTGGTAATGGGTCTCGAAATCAAGGGCCCGGACATCCTTGTTGGCTTCATAGGGGATGGAGGCAAGAAAAGAGGTGTAGGCATCCCGGATGCCATCCAGGTCACAGCGGCGGAACATGCGATTCAGCCGCAGGATCCAGTTATCCGCCTCTGCAGGCTGTCGTTTCCTCAGATAGCCGTTTGCCAGCAAAGTCACAAATCCCTTTCTCACCTCATCATTGGGATAATCCAGAGTGTATACCCGGTCCCGTTTGTCGTAGCCCTTTATGGTCAGATAGCCGCTCTGGTAAAACATAGCCAGAGGATCCTCCGCATCGGCCCGGTAGTCCATGAAATACTGAGCTTCATAGTCCTGATCCGTCAGCTTCTGCATGTTGATCTGATGCCCATCCAGGAGTCTGGCCAGATAGGTCGGCGTGCCGGAGCGATACCAGTAGTCATCAATCCTGTTTTTGCTGAAAGCATTGATAATGCTGAAAGGATTGTAAATGTCCAGCATTTCCTCACTGAAATGATAGCCGTCATACTGCTTTTTTAAAACGTCCATCATTTCTTCAATATCATAATCCAGCTTCTGTGCCATCGCCTGAATTGATTGAGAAAAATAGTTCTGTAGTTCGGACTCAGTGATTCCGCAAAGGGCATCATAATGACTGTCCATGCTGATATCATTTGGCTGATTGAAGCCGGAAAACACAGTGATCTGAGAAAACTTTGTCACACCCGTCAGCAATACAAAGCGCAGACTGGCATCCGCAGCTTTAAAGGTGCCATAAAAGCCCTTCAGAATATTTCGGTTGACGATCTCCTGATCCTCACCCAGCACGTCCAGCATGGGCTTGTCATACTCATCGATCAGAACGACAGCCTTGCGGCCGGTGCTTTCATGTGCCTTCTCCAGTACATACTGAAAACGGTCCCCCAGTTCTCTGCGGTTTTCATCTCTGCCATAAAGCTTTTCCCAGTTGCTCAGACGAGCTTCCAATATATTTGTAAGAGCATCAGGTTTATCAAAGTTCCCATTTGCAAAATCGATCCGGAAAATGGGATAGCAGTCCCAGTTCTGCTCCAGTCCTTCCATCTTCAGTCCGGCAAAAAGTTCTTTCCGCCCCAGAAAATAGGCTTCCAGAGTACTGAGCAGCAGAGATTTGCCGAATCTGCGGGGGCGGGAGAGAAAACAGACATTTTCCTGTGCCAGATCATACACCAGGTCTGTTTTGTCCACATATACATAGTTTCCTTCTATCATTTTTTCGAAGGTCTGAATCCCGATGGGGTAACGCATGCAGTTTTCCTCCTCAAATACACTTCCACTCCGTCACGGTCCGGTTTGGACTCTTCCGCGTTCGCACGCCGCTACAGCTCCTATCAAATACATTTCCACTCCGCCACGGTCCGGTTTGGAGTATTCCGCGTTCGCTCGCCGCTACAGCTCCTATCAAATACATTTCCACTCTGCCACGGTCCGGGTCTGGCTGGAGATATTCACTCCGATCCGGTGGACCGGCCTTGGGTCATTTAGATAGGGCAGAGCATACTGCCTGTCCTCAATCTGCTGCAGGGCTTCCTTTGCGGAACCGTCCAGCTTGAATTCAAAGATAGATATCATGATCACTTTCTATGATGATGTTCGCCCGGCCTGTGCTGCTTTTTGCGCGACTGCATTACTCAGTGACTACATTCCTCGCGATGCCTCCAGTATATCATGCCGAACTATTTGCACGCAAGCCGCCACGTGCTGACAGAGCATGTCAGTCACATACTATTGGAAAATACAGAACCCCGCAACACTGCTATGACATATGCAGTTAGAGGAACCTTATCGGATGCAAATGGTCTCTCGAAACACAAAGAATCATGTAATAAAATATAGATGTGACCAAAATGAATCTTGTATTTATTAAAATACAAACAAGAGGAGGTTCTGGTTTTCTTAAAGTGGACATTTGACCAGCGCTCTGTTAGAATAAACAAGATAAATTAGGACTTTTGTCTGTGCTTCACGAGCGCTACAGAAATCGAAAGACCAACTATTCAAATGCGGATATTTGCGGCGCTTTGCAAACCGTATCCGGGGAAGTTGAATATTACAGAATCCGGAGATCCATCTGTTATAATGAGGGGTACTCCGGGATGTTCTGTGACAGAAATGACATAGTCAGGACCAGAAGCACAGAACCTGCAGTAAAGACTGGAAGCAATGAAAACAGAGATGATATATGCAGGTTTGGGATTTCGCAAGAGAAGCGCAGCAAAGGCCGAAGACTTACGAAACAGAAAATAAAACAGCGGGTGCCGGAACTGTATGAGATGAGTGAAGACACCGCAGCTGTCAGGAGTTTATGAAGGGAAAGGTGACGCAGCAGGCGTCAGGAGGTTTTGAAATGTGTGGAATCGTAGGCTTTGTAGGCAGTCAGCCGGCAGCACCCATTCTGCTGGATGGACTGTCCAAGCTGGAATATAGAGGATATGATTCAGCAGGTGTAGCTGTCAGAGATGGAGAGCACCTGGCTGAGGTAGTAAAGGTAAACGGCAAACTCAACAATCTGCAGGAGCGGACAGATTACGGTCACGCGCTGCGGGGTAATTGCGGCATCGGCCATACCCGCTGGGCAACCCATGGTGAACCCAGCCGGACAAATGCCCATCCCCATGTCAGCGGCAACTGCACCGGTTCCGGCTCCGGCCCCGTGGAGTCTGAGGTGGTCGGCGTTCACAATGGCATCATCGAAAATTATCAGGAACTGAAAGAGAAGCTGCTGAAGAAAGGCTATCAGTTCTACAGCGATACAGACACCGAGGTAGTGATCAAGCTGATCGACTACTATTATAATAAGTACAAAGTCGGTCCCATCGATGCCCTGGCAAAGACCATGGTCCGTGTACGCGGTTCCTACGCATTGGAAGTCATGTTCAGGGATCATCCGGGTGAGATCTACTGCGCCCGCAAGGACAGTCCCATGATCATCGGCATCACAGACGGCGAGACCTTTGTGGCATCAGATGTGCCGGCCATCCTCAAGCACACCAACAATGTTTACTACATTGACAATCTGGAGATGGCAAAGCTCACAGCCGGCGAAGCCATTTTCTATGACCTCAATGGCGATGAAGTTCCCAAGGAGTCCGTGGAGATCACCTTCTCTGCCGAATCCGCGGAAAAGGGCGGCTATGAGCATTTCATGATGAAAGAGATCCACGAGCAGCCCAAGGCTGTGCTGGATACCATCAATGCAGTTCTCAAGGATGGAAAGATCGACATGTCTGAGATCGGCATGCCGGATGAACTGATCAAAAACCTCAGCCGCGTCTATATCGTGGCCTGCGGTTCCGCATGGCATGTGGGTATGGCAGCCCAGTATGTGATCGAGGATCTGGCCCGGGTGCCGGTCCGGGTGGAACTGGCCAGTGAATTCCGCTACCGTCGGCCTCTGCTGGACAAAAACGGCCTGGTGGTCGTCATCTCCCAGTCCGGTGAGACAGCAGACAGTCTGGCAGCCCTGCGGGAAGCCAAAGAGCTGGGTATCCCCACTCTTGCCATTGTCAATGTAGTGGGCAGCAGCATCGCCAGAGATGCGGACTATGTCATGTATACCATAGCCGGGCCGGAGATCGCGGTGGCGACCACCAAGGCATACTCCACCCAGCTGATCTGCACCTACCTGCTGGCGCTGCAGTTTGGTCTGGTCCGTGGGGAACTGACACAGGAGACCTGTGATGCCTACCTGCAGGAGATCCTCACCATTCCGGACAAGATCCAGAAGGTGCTGGATGACAGAGAGCGGATCCAGTGGTTTGCCGCCAAGTTCGCAAATGTACACGATATCTTCTTCATCGGCAGAGGCATGGACTATGCCATCTCCCTGGAGGGCAGCCTGAAGATGAAGGAGATCTCCTATATCCATTCCGAGGCCTATGCCGCCGGCGAGCTCAAGCACGGCACCATCAGTCTGCTGGAGGACGGCACCCTGGTCATTGGTCTGCTGACCCAGGATGACCTGTATGAGAAGACCCTGTCAAATATGGTGGAATGCAAATCCCGGGGCGCTTACCTCATGGGTCTGACTTCCTATGGCCACTATGAGATCGAAGATACGGCGGACTTCGTGACCTATGTACCGAAGATCGATCCCCATTTCATCGGCAGTCTGGCAGTCATTCCCCTGCAGCTCATGGGCTATTATGTCAGCGTAGCCAAGGGACTGGATGTGGACAAGCCGAGAAACCTGGCCAAGAGCGTGACGGTGGAGTAAACAGTGACAACAGAGGATACGACAGAAAAACAATACAAAGAAAACCAAACACACAAAACAAATGATACCTACAGAGAAAAGAAGCCTGACGGCAGAGACGAAACATCAGATCCTTCCCGCCGGTACGCAGAACAGCAGTCCGGCGAAAAGAAAAAACAGGGGAAGAGATACCTGACCCTGGCAAATCTGCAGAAGTACCTGCTGAATCTGATCTTTCTGCTGGTGGCCTTCACCCTGTGCCTGCTGATCTTCATGCTGATCTACAATCATGAAGGGGTGACATCCGGGATCCAGGGCGTCCTGTACATCCTGCGGCCGGTGATCTTCGGCCTGGCCATCGCCTATGTCATGAATCCGGTCATGCGCTTCTTTGAGCGCAAGCTGGAGCCGGCACTGCAGAAGAAGATAAAAAATGAGCGGGCGCTGCACAGGACCAATCGGGTCCTGTCCATGCTGATCGCCTTTGCCATACTGATCGGCATTGTGGTCTTTCTGCTGATGCTGGTCATTCCCCAGACGGTGGAAAGCATCAGCGGTCTGCTGGTGTCCCTGCCCCCCAGGATCGAGGGCTGGATCCGCGTGATCCATGAAAAGACAGCCACCATGGGAGATGCGGGAAGCTATATCGACAAAGGCATTGACACCGTCGTCAGCATGGTCAATGGCTTCGATGCTTCCAACATGCTGGGCATGGCCCAGTCCGTTATTGGTGGTGTCATCGGCGGCGTGCAGTTTGTCCTTCATCTGATCATCGGCGTGATCATTGCGGTAAATGTGCTTGGCATGAAGGAACTGCTGCAGAGCCAGTGTAAGAAAGTGATCTATGCCATCTTCAAGGCCCGCCCGGCCAATGTCATTCTGGAAGTGGGGCGGAAAGCAGATGAGGTCTTCAGCAGCTTTATCATCGGCAAGCTGATCGACTCCGCCATCATCGGTGTGATCTGCTATGTGGGTGTTCTGATCATGGGGATGCCAAATCCCCTGCTGATCGCCCTGATCGTTGGCGTGACAAATGTGATCCCCTTCTTCGGACCCATTTTCGGTGCCATTCCGGCCTGCCTGCTGGTCTTCCTGCAGGAACCGCTGAAGGCCCTGTGGCTGCTGATCTTCATTATCATCCTGCAGCAGCTGGATGGAAATGTGATCGGTCCCAAGATCCTGGGAGATTCCACAGGCCTGCCTCCCTTCTGGGTGCTGGTGGCCATCCTGCTCTTCGGCGGGATCTGGGGAGTAGCCGGCATGCTGCTGGGTGTACCCCTGATGGCCCTGATCCAGTATGTACTGCACAGGCTGTTTGGCGCCCTGCTTCGCAGGAAGGGATACACAGAAGAGACAGAGGATTATCAGCATCTGCATGCTGTGGATCCTGATAGCGGGCAGATGATCTATACGGAAGAAGAGAGAGAGACTGGCGATGCCAGCAAGTGACAGGAAACGTACAGGAAGCAATTCCGGCCGGCAGATCCATAGCATAGAAGATATCTGCTGACGCCGGCAAGTGACAAAAAATATACAGGAAGCAATTCCGGCAAACAGATCCATGATAGAAAAGAAGATCTGCCGGAGTTTGCAGGAGGAGTGGAAGCGCGTGCCCCTTCAGGCGGTTCGCTGGCTTCCGGTTATTGTGAGAAAAAATCTCACATCGAATTGGGTGGGTAAGCCACCCGGCATTCACAGCATTCAGGGCTGTGTTTCTATATCAGGTAACCCGCAGGCTTTTGAGATTTTCATCATGAGTAGCAAAGGAGAGTAGCATGAAAAAAATCAAAAGATTATTGGCTCTGGTTCTTGCCATGACGCTGATGCTGACTTCTTTCTCTGTGACAGGTGCCTCCACCACGGAAGAAAATCCGGCGGTTGCATCCACAGAAGAGGCAGCGCCAGCAGCAGACCAGAATGACCAGCAGACAGTCACGGAGACCCCGGCCGTCACAGAGACCCCGGAGGTCACGGAAGCTCCTGCAGTGACAGAAGCTCCGGCAGCCGAGACGCCGGCGGTCACAGAGACCCCGGCGGTCACAGAAACTCCCGCAGCCACAGAAGCACCGGCTGTCACAGAGACTCCCGCAGTCACTGAGACACCCGCAGCCACTCAGGCTCCGGAAGAGAAGAAGACAGAAGAGTCCAAGCCCCAGGAGGTGGCAGATGCCAATACAGAAATCACTGTAAAAGAATCTGCGGCGAAGACTGTGACTGTGACCTGGAACGATAACAACAATGAAAAGTCTTATCGTCCGGACGCAACAACCTTTGGCCGGAGTATCAAGGCGTACTTTATTACCATTGGCGGCCAGGAGTTTGAACTGAACACAACCACCATGAAATATCTGGGCCTGACAGAGCTGCCTGCCTTCACAGTGAACAGCAGCAACTTTGCCACCTGGCCCTGTACCATCACTGTGCCCACAAAGATCTCTGTAGCCGGCACAGAAGTGGAAGTGACCTGGAGATTCGAGACACCTGAGTACAAAACATCTCATACGGAGAATAATGTCAGCTATAATACCGGTTACAACAAAGTAGTGACCGCAGAAAATGCCATCCGCTATGACCTGATCGATGAGTACAGTTCAGTTCTGGCATGGCAGGACAACAGCAACTGTTACAAGTCCAGACCGGACAACAGCAGCCTGACCTTTAAGATCTACAGATATACCACAGGCGGTATCGACAGCGCTGTAGAGGTGACAGATGCTGAAGTCATCCGTGTCGAAAATGAAGATGGCGGTGAGACACTGCGGCTGAAGGAACTGCCGGCTTATGATGAGGACGGCGATCCCTACATCTACTATGCAGTGCCCGACCACAAGGTGGAAGGGGAATATCAGTACATTGATGCCATGAATGATACCGGTGATTACTGGCTGGAGTACATCAACTATGGCAACTATGCAAACTATGAGGATCGTCTCTTTGAAAATGGACAGCTGTACCTTACCCTGGAAAATACAACACATTTCCAGGTAGACAAGGTATGGAAAGACAACAATGCTTCAGAGGACAGCAGACCTTCCTGCACTCTGTATCTGTACCGTATCGTAGAAGATGAAAAGGGTACTGTCAGTGTGGAAAAGGTGGAGACTGCCAGCCCTGTACAGGGATATGACAATGCAGGTGTTCCCAAATACGACAGCACCATTATCATGGGTCAGACAACAGATGAAGAGGGAAGCACTGTAGATGCCCTGCCCATGTATGACCTGACAGGTCACAAGTATGTTTACTTCGCACTGGAGAAGGGCCTGACCGGCAGCTATGCCCGTGAGATCGACAACAGCACCAGCACTTACGCTGATGCAGTGAAGGATATCTTTGCCAAGATCCAGGAAGCAGGCTATGACAAGTATGTCCTGAACGAAGGTAAGATCATCAACCGCCTCAGCGGCACAGTAAAGCCGGCTGCAGCCAAGGTCTATGTGGCACAGGCCATGCAGAACATGGATACCGCAGTGGAACTGACCCTGCAGAAGTATGATGCAGCAAGCGACAGCTGGGTCAATGTGACATCCGGGGATCTGATGAACAAATCAGAGGTCAGCACCTATGATGCTGAAAACCTGAAGGATGGCGGCATTTATGAGAAGACAGATGGAAGTATTGTCCTGATCATGAGTGACTTCTCTTCAGAGGATCCCAGTGAATCCAAGAACGGTCCCACCCTGCAGCAGTACAGCGAGGAAGGTGTAAAGGCCAGCTATCGCTGGGTGGAGACTGCCATGAAGATCGGCAATGAGGAATCCTCCACCGCAACATCCTGGATCACGGTAAGCGGCACTACAAGTGCAGCTACAGAGGCCGTAACTTATGATGAGGTAAATGAAAAGGTTGCGAATGACGGACGTCATGCGCCCGGTGTCCCCAATGAGACAGCTTCCACAAAGGATTTTACCACAGCTCGTTTCCAGCCTTATCAGACAGATGCCAATACCATCACCAACAAGCTGGTAGGCGACAGCATGCTGGATATCCAGAAGACCTGGTACCAGGGCGGCAAAAATGTATCTGCGGATGAATCCGCTGTCGGCAACCTGACAGCGAAGTTCCAGATCTACAGAAATGGCGCAAAATATGACTTCTCGGATGATCCTGAGTATGCAGAAAAATATCCGGGTGGCATTATTACTCTGACCTATGCAGATCTGGTAGATGGTGCAGACTACTGGCAGACAGTTCTGGACACCCTGAACCGTTATGATGACAAAGGCTATGAGTATACCTACTCCGTAGAAGAACTTCCCATCAGCGGCTGGGGATCTGACTTCAATGTCACGGTAGATGTAGAAAAGGATGCCCAGGGCAACTGGATCATCGCAAGACATTACAAGTATGTGAACGGCCAGGGCCCCGGAGGTCTGATCTTTGATGTCAGCAAGGAATGGCTGGATGACGATGACCTGCTGACCAGAAAGCCTGTCACAGTAGGTGTCTACAGAAAGAACGAAGACGGTACCTATCAGCTGATCACCACGGCGGTTCTTTCTGAGAACAATGACTGGTTCAAACGGATCAGCGTAGAGAAAGTCAATGACGATGATAAGGTGGACAACTACCTGATCAAAGAGATCTCCATGAACGGAGTGGAGGTAACATATTCCTACTCCGATGACCAGTTAAAGTCCATGGAGGATGCAAAGTCCACAGATGTCGTGGGTACTCTGGATGAAGGTGAGACCTATTCCAAAATTCATTATGTCTATGAGGTCATGGCCCGGAGAAATGACGACAAGACCAGCCCCACCATGGGTAATTACACTGTTGTCAACAGGCGTACCGGTGATCTGAACCTGAAGCTCACCAAGACCTGGAACACCGGCGGTGTGGATCCCACAGAGGAGCTGTATGGTACTTTCGAACTGCGTCAGACTGATGCAGATGAAAATACAGTAGTAGTAGAGACAGTTGTTCTGCCAAATGAAAAGTATCCTGTTAAGAACAATGGGGATGGAAGCTTCTCTGTAAGCTTCGATATTACCGATCAGGATAAGTATGACAGCAAGGGCCGTCAGTACAAATACACTCTGGTGGAGACCATGATCGGTGACCAGACAATTGATGAATCCGGTGCTGCCTCTGTTAAGGCAGACAAGTATATCTCCAGCTGCTATGAGAGCAGCCGGACTATTAATGGCGCTTCCAAACATCATTCCGGTGACCTGTATACCTGGACGGCCACCAATACCAGATCCGATTCCTACAATATGGAAGTCTACAAGGTCTGGAGAGACAACGGTCTGGAAGATTCCCGTCCTGACGTATACTTCAAGCTGTATCGTCTGGCCCTGTCAGAGGACAAGATCAGCAATACAGATCTGGCAGCATACTGCAAGGCAAATGTAGGCAGCGCAGAAAAGATCGGTGTGGATCTGATCTGGGATACCAAGCTGAACGAGTGGTGCTGGAAGTGTGACATCGGTTCCCTGTCCCGCTATGACAGCAAGGGAAATTACTATGTATACTTCCTGCAGGAAGGTTATGCAGGAGATTCCGGAGATTATCTGGGTTACTACTGCAACGCCGGAAATCCCACAGATATCTCCAATGGCAAGCCCAATCAGGGCACAGCATCCTCCACAAAGGATGTATTCACCGTAGACAAGGCTGCCATGGCCAGCAAAGAGGCCGGCGATGTCCTGATCATCTCCGATGGTTACAACAAGGGAAGTGACGGCAGCTATGGCACTTATTATTCCAGAACTACCGTAAACGGCCGTGAGGCAGTACGTACTGTCAGCGGCAAAAAGATCTGGAAGTTCCCCAAGGGCTGGACCATGGACTATGAGGACCTGCCTGCAGTTAACATCGCGCTTTATCGCACTACAGTCAGACTGCCTGAGTCTACGACACAGGAACAGTTTACAGATCTGATCAATGGCAAGAGCGTAACGATCGATGGTAAGACTTATACTGTAGCAAACACAGGTCTGACCAATGTCAATCAGACTACCCTGAACAGCAAGGGGGATGGCAATTACTCCTTCGAGTTCGCATATGACAGTGCCGGCAATGCGCTGCAGAAATACGACGAGTATGGCCAGCGCTATTACTTCTATACTTATGAAGCCACAGATCTGTCCCAGTATGATGAGTCCATCAGCACACAGATCAACAACTTCGTCATGACCAATACCTACAAGTTTATAGAACCCAAGGTAGAGGTCAGTGTAAAGAAGGAGTGGAAGGACAGCACAGGTGAGTGGACAGTTGACAAGCTGGCGCCTGCTAAGTTTGAGCTTTATGCGGTGGCCCTGGATAAGGATGGAAATGATTCCGGTGAGCCCATTCTCATGAACAGCGCTGTAGTAGAGCCGGATGAAGACGGAAAAGTTACCTATACCTTCAAAACCACAACAGATGCAGATGGCAAAGAGGTTGATCTGCCTTACACCTCCCCGACGGGATATGCATTCCGTTACTATGTAAAGGAAACCATGATCAGCAGTGGCTACAAGTGGGACAGCTCTGAAAAGAAAGTCACGCTGACAGCCAATGTGGACAAGAGCCTTTACAGCGGTTCTGTAACTTACACTAATGAAAGTGCCAATGAGTACTGGGCTGACAAGACCACCTTCAGCGGTTCCAAGTATTGGGACATGAAGACAGATTCCGTACTGGACAATACCATTTACCAGGATGACGAGATCGATCTTTATGTATACCGCAAATGGAATACAGCCACAGTAAATGGTGTAAGCATGGCTGGCGGCGATGATCTGGTAAAGATCGTCCGTGTCAAGAAGGACCAGAAAGCTACGATCGATAAGGCCGGCAATGTGACTTATGCTGATGACAGCAAAGGTTACAGCTTTGCATGGGCAGATAATGCTCTGGATAAGTATGCCCCCAACGGTCAGGCATATACCTACTATATTAAGACAGAGTCCTTTGTTGAGAAGGATACGGTGAAGAGGAAAATCTTCAACATAGATGGTTCTGCAAAGGACACCATAAAGAACTACCTCAAAGTAGTCTCTGTCAACGTCACCAAGAACTGGACCACGGACGAAGAAGCCATCGGTTCCCTGAGCAAGGAAGATCTGCAGGCTATGGTAGATGCAGGTTATCTGCCGTCAACCATTACCTATACCCTGGAGCGCAAGTCCGGCGGTGGCACATTTACCGATCAGATGCCGCTCAAGGATGGCACAACCGGTAAGGTGACCAAAACTCTGAATACGGCAGATGCAGCCACCATCAACTTTACATGGTCCAATCTGCCTCAGTATGACCAGGATGGCAATGAGTATACCTACCGTGTCAAGGAAGAGTTCGGAGACATCACTATCTACAGCCTGAAGGATGACGGCTCACCTGCTGAGGATGTCACAAAGGCCATTGATGGAGATTCCAACTACACAGGTGAGACCGCTTCTGTCAAAGTAACCAAAAAGGACGATGGCAGCACAACACAGGCCTTCTCCAACAAGCTGGATATGCAGAAGTTCACCCTGAAGAAGCTCTGGATGGACAATGACAATCAGGACAACTGGAGACCGGCAACGGTAACCTTTACCCTGACCATTCCGGCTTCTGTCACAGGTACAGGCAAGGCCTTCACAAAGACCTACACTCTGAAAAAGCCGGCAACAGGCAATGAGTCCACCCTGGACATCTATCTGCCTGCTCTGACAGACATGAGCAAGGTAACTGCAACCTATGTCATCAGTGAGGAGACCATTCCTGCAAATTACAAAGTAGTGAAGGAAAATGCTGATAAGGGCATTTCCGCTAAGTGGCAGCAGGATAATAGCGGCAACTGGTTCTGGCGGATCGGCAATGAGCTAAAGCCCGATGTCAACAACAAGAAGGTCAATGTGACCGGCACCAAGACCTGGTCCGGCGACAGCGCGTGGTCCACTCTGGTACGTCCCAAAGTACAGCTGACTCTGCAGTACAAGGAGCAGGGAAAGGACACCTGGGCAACTGCTGACACCACAGTAAATCTCCAGAGTGACGAAACTGCAACCCAGGAAGTAACAGCTGCAAATAATTACAGCTATACCTGGCACAAGCTTTATGCATACTGGACCGATCCCACCACAGCCGGCGTGGCAGAGCTAATCTCCTACCGGATCGTGGAGGAACTGCTGGACAGCAGTGGCAAGGTGATCTGGTCCAGAATCCAGGATCCGGCTGAGGAAACTGCTTCCTACACAGAGCATGACAGCAAGCAGGCACCCCCTGCAAGCGATTCCTATGCAGGAACAAACAAAGAAGCAGATGAAACTGATACCATCGTTGCAAATTATCAGGCAGGGATCACCAACACACTTGCTACTGTAGAGAAGTCCGGCAAGAAGGTATGGGATGATGACACCGACCGTGACGGCTACCGTCCGGACAAAGTGACCCTGAAGCTGTGGATGGAATCTGCTTCCATCACAAAGCAGGAAGTGGATCTGAGTATCTACACTACAGTGAAACTGACCTGGACCAATGAAGGCAGCAAGACAGTAAATGAGTGGACCTACAAGTACACTGGTCTGCCCAGGTATGATAAGGACGGCAATGAGATCACTTATACAGTGACCGAGACTGCTGTCACCAAGGACAATAAGACTTATAATGTAACTGATGACAAAGTAGATGTAACAGTTGGCACAGGCAATGCTGCCCGCACAGGCGAGTACGAAGTCAGCGTGAGCGCGGATGGCTTTACCGTTACCAACAAGCATGTACCGGAGACCACATCCCTCAGCGGTTCCAAGACCTGGGAGGATTACAACAACAAGTGGGGCATCCGCCCGACCAGCGTCACCGTCAAGCTGCTGGCAGACAGCAAGGCTACAGGTGAACAGCAGATCCTGACACCGGTGGACAATGTATGGCCCAGCTATAAGTTCCAGAGTACAGACAGCTACAAGATGTACAAGTATCGTGATCACGGTACAAAGATCGTTTACACGGTATCTGAGGCTGCCAATGGCTATGAGACCACTTATGGTGACACCACGGAATCCACTACGGGTTACAGCAAAAACATCACCAACAAGCTGGTGACTGTGGATATCCCGGTAGAGAAGAAGTGGACCAATGACAAGGGCTGGGATGAGATCCTTCGCCCTGAAAGCGTGACCCTGAAACTGATGGTTGATGGCAAGGTCCTGACAGACAAGGATGGCAACGAAGTAACTGCAACTCTGAAAGCGGATGCAGACGGCAACTGGAAGTACACCTTCGAGAATATGCCAAAGTACAACCAGGATGGTTCTGAAAAGAAGTATTCCGTGGAAGAATCTGTGACCTATACAGACGGCAAGACTTATACAGACAAGGTGACCGGCTCCAGAGATGAGGGCTTCACAGTCACCAATGAACTGCAGAGGACCACGCTCAGCGGTACCAAGTTCTGGGATGACGCGAATGACAATGACCTGTATCGTCCCGACAGTGTGACCCTGACCCTGAAGCAAAACGGCACCGAGATTCCGGAAAGCCAGTTCGAGGCCAAGGGCATCACCCTGACCTGGGAGAAACCCGCAGGCAACACCTGGACCTACAAGTACACAGGTCTGCCCCAGTATGATGTAAACGGCAAGACTTACACCTACACCGTAGAGGAGACTGCTGTTGTCAAAGACGGCACCACCTTTGAGGTGAAGGATGGCAAGGTGACCGTGACCATCGGCACAGGTGAGGACCAGAGAAGCGGAGAGTATACCGTATCTCAGGATGGCAACAACATTACAAACAAGCACACCACTGACAAGACCAGACTGGATGGCGAGAAGAAGTGGCAGGGTGATGAGGAGGATACCTCCACCAGACCGGACTACATTACAGTCGTCCTGTGGAAGCAGGTGGGCAGCAGTGAAAAGACACAGGTAACCACAAAGGAAGTTCGTGTGGCTGCAGACGGCACCTGGAAGTACTCCTTCGAAGGCCTGAACAAGTATGATCAGGGCGTGGAGATCAAGTACTCCGTAACAGAGGGGGCTGTAACAGGTTACACAGCTACCCCGGATGGACCCAACAACATCATCAACACCAGAGAAAATATCACGATAAGCGGTGAGAAGAAGTGGAAGGGTGAGAACAACGATACTTCTTCCAGACCTGACAGCATCACTGTTGAGCTGATTCAGAACAATGGAAGTACACCTTACAGGACTACCACCGCTACCAAGGATAACAACTGGAAGTACAGCTTCACCAATCTGCCTAAGTATGACAAGTATGGGAAGGAATATTCTTATACTGTACAGGAGAAAGCTGGCGATGCTCCGGCTTATACCTCCATTGTCAGCGGGTATGACCTTGAGAACACCCTGCAGACCGTGGATGTGGATGGAAAGAAGATCTGGGACGATGAGAATGATTATTACGGCTATCGCCCGGATACCATCGAGCTGACCCTGTACCGTCAGAGTGCCAACGTGGCAAAGGAAAAGGTGACAGCTACACCGACCTGGACCAAAACTTCCGCCACCGGTGATGAACCTGGCACATCCAATATATGGACCTATTCGTACACAGGACTGGCTCAGTATGACAAGTATGGCAAGCCGTATACTTACACAGTAGAGGAGAAAGCACTTGCTGCTTATACCACCACTACAAGCGCAGATACTCTGACCATCACCAACAAGCTGAAGGAAACACCGGTCAGCGGTACCAAGACCTGGGAGGATGACAGCGACAAGGCCGGCATCCGTCCGGACAGCGTGACTCTGACCCTGTATGCCCAGGCCAGGGATGTGGAAGGTTCTCAGAAGTATGAAGTAACACCTGTGAATGCATCTGATCCTGTATGGACAAAGAGCGGAAACAGGTGGACCTACACCTACAGCAATCTGCCGGCAACAGACAAAGACGGCAACACTCTGACCTATACAGTCAAGGAGACACCGGTGCCCGGTTATACCACAGAGGATGATGATACACTGGATGTGGTCAACAAGCTGAAGACCAAAGAGGTCAGCGGTACCAAGGCATGGCTGGATGATGGTGATTACAATCACTACCGTCCGGATGAAGTAAGCCTGAAGCTCTACAGAAGTGTAGAAGGTGGCCAGGAAGAGGATGTCACCAGCAAGTACACGGTTACCTGGGACAAGACAACTCTGGCGAATGTATGGACCTATACCTACAGCAATCTGCCGGAGAAAGACGCATCTGACAAGCCTTACAGCTACAGAGTGGAAGAAGTGGCAGTAACCGCTTATGACACAAGCTACAGCGAGGAAAATCCCTATGTGATCCTGAACACCCTGAAGACAAAGGATGTAGATGGCACAAAGACCTGGACAGATGAGAGCAACAAGAGCGGCTTCCGTCCGGACAGCATCACGCTGACTCTGTACGGACAGGCAGCAGGCGGCCAGAAGTATGTGGTGACCGGCTTCACACCGGTATGGACCAAGACCTCTGCAGAAGCTACAGGCGATGAGCCCGGCACAGCAGATGTATGGACCTACAAGTACAGCAAGCTGCCCGCAGTAGACAAGTCCGGCAACCCCATCACCTACACTGTAGTGGAGACGGCGGTTCCCGGCTATGACACAACATATGATCAGGACAACCTGAACATCACCAATACCCAGAAGACCACCGGCATCTCCGGTACCAAGACCTGGGCAGATGCAGGTGACCTGGACAGCATCCGGCCGGATCGGATCACACTGACACTGTACAGAAAGATCCCCGGAGGTCAGGCTGAAGAAGTAACAGGCTATACACCTACCTGGGATTATCAGGCAGATGAGAATAAGTGGAGCTACAGCTACAGCGGACTTCCCGCCCAGAATGCGGCTGGCAAAGACTTTACCTACTGGGTAGAGGAGGCACCGGTTCCCGGCTATGAGACCACTTATGACGAGAGCAGAAAGAACATCACCAACACTATCATTACCGTGGACAAGGAAGGCAGGAAGGTCTGGAAGGACCACAGCGATCTGGACAAGTTCCGTCCGGAAAGCATCGAGCTGACCCTGTACGGACAGGTAGAAGGCGGTGACAAGTATAAGGTAACGACCCACGAAGCACAGTGGACCAAGGCAGGAGATGAGTGGACCTACAAGTACACAGAGCTGCCTAAGTTCAATGCAGATGGCAAGGAAGTTACCTACACCGTAGTCGAGACTGCAGTGCCCGGCTATGACACAGATTATGAGGATGACACCTGGACCATCAACAACAAGCAGGTGACCATCGACATCGACGGTACCAAGACCTGGGAGGATGCAGAAGATCTGGATTCCCTTCGCCCGGACACCATCGAGCTGACCCTGTACGGACAGGTTGAGGGTGGTGAGAAATATGAAGTAACTACCCACGAGCCGACCTGGACAAAGAGTGAAGCTACAGGTGATGAGCCCGGCGCCAACACCTGGACCTACAAGTATACCGAGCTGCCCAAGTACAATACAGCAGGCAAGGAGATCACCTACACGGTAGTGGAGACACCGCTTCCTGCTTATGATACCGAGTACAGCGAGGATACCCTGGACATCACCAACAAGCTGAAGACCACAGAGATCAGCGGTACCAAGACCTGGGAGGATCAGGGTGACCTGAATACATATCGTCCCGACAGTATCGAACTGACCCTGTACGGACAGGTTGAGGGTGGTGAGAAATATGAAGTAACTACCCACAAACCGACCTGGACAAAGAGTGAAGCTACAGGTGATGAGCCTGGTGCAAACACCTGGACTTACACCTACACGGATCTGCCGGAGACAGATGCCGATGGCAACAAGGTAACCTACACCGTGGAAGAGACCCCGATCCCGGCCTATGACACGACCTACAGTGAGGACACTCTGGATATTACCAATACCCTGAAGACCGTCACTGTTGAGGGTCAGAAGAAGTGGGCAGACCGGAGCAATTACTACGGCTGGAGACCGGATACCATTGAATTAACGCTGTACAAACAGACAGAAGGCGGCGAGAAGACAGTGGAAGACAAGTACACACCTGTCTGGACAAAGACTTCCGCTACCAGTGATGAACCCGCAACCTCCAATGTATGGACCTATAAGTACACAGGCCTTCCCGCAACAGATGAGAATGGCAATGCCCTGACCTATACTGTGAAGGAGACAAAGATCCCGGGTTACACCACAGACTACAGCGACGACACACTGACCATTACCAATACTCAGGAAACCACACAGGTACCCGTTACCAAGATCTGGGATGACACTCACAATCTGGATGGGGTAAGACCCACTTCCATCACCGTGACCCTGCATGCCAAGGATGCAAACGGCAAGAATGTAAATCTGGGTAACTACAAGACCACAGTGACCCTGACAAAGAAAAACATGATCGGTACAGACGGCAGCTTCTACTATGAATTTACAAAGCTTCCCAAGTATACAAAGGCCGGTCAGGAGATCACTTACACAGTTACTGAGAGCAAGGTAACCGGTTACACAACAAGTATTACAGGAGATCAGACAAGGGGTTATGTGATCACCAATCACCATGACACCAAGCCGGATTCCTCCACCATCAGCGTGACAAAGAGCCTGTATCTGTTAGACGAAGTAACGCTGGGCCTGACACCGATCGCGGCAAGGGATGATACTTTCTATGTAGCATTCTTCAATGATAAGGCGCTGACACAGCGTGCAACAGACATCAAGGCCATCCACTTTGAGGGAGCCCAGGCGGAGACAGTAGAGTTTGAAGGCCTGAACAAGGGACAGACCTACTATCTGGCTGAGATGAGTGACGGCACGGATGACGCCATTGTCATCAATGACATCGGTGGTTCCAGAGAAGGCTATGTTGCAGGTGAAACTGCAGACTTTACACCGGACTTCGGAGAAACCAATGCCGTAACTATCAACGAAGACGGAGATACTGTAGTAGCCTTTGAAAACTGGTTCTACAGCCTGCCGGTAGAGTACTACTATGATGGCCAGCTGGATATCACCAAGAAGGTGGTTGACGCAGATGGCAACGAAAAGAAAACAGATGGCAGCTTCTATGTAGGTCTCTTCTCAGATTCAGCTCTGACCAGACTGAGTGCAGAGGAGATCACGGACGAAGACGGCAATGAAACCAACGGCATCGTAAAGATCGATATGAAGAACGGCAGCGCGTCTACCGTAAGACTGAGTATTGACCTGACAAACGATGATCACACCTGCAAGTCAGTGACCCTCTACATTGCAGAGACAGATAAGGATGGTAATCCGGTATCCGGTGATTCCACCTTCGCTTACACAGCAACTGTTTCTGACAGCAAGATCACACTGGAGGAAGGGGACATTGTAAAGTCCACTACCATCACCAACAAGGAGAAGCCCAACACACCGACCAAGACCCCGACTGTAACACCGGGCACCAGCAAGAAGACAAGCAGTTCCGCAAAGACCGGAGATGAAAACCCGATCACGCTGTATCTGCTGCTGCTGGCAGGCGCTTTCGCCGGACTTGGCGCAGGCTTCAGAACCCGCAGACGCAAAAAGTAACATAAGTTGACACCGGGGACGTTGACACCGGGGACGTACCCTTCTGTCACATGGTGACACCAGGGACGTACCCTTCTGTCACATACTGCAGGGTTGACATTGGGGACGTACCCTTCTGTCACATGCCGCAGGGTATGTGGCAGAGGGTCCAAAACCCGTCAAAAGGAAAAGGTGCTCAGAAATGAGCACCTGCCTGAGAAAAGCAACTGAAAACAAAACAAAAAAAAGAGAGCAGGCTTCGCGCCTGCTCTCTTTTCTTGCTGCTTTTTACTATATGTAGTTATAAATCGGTCTGAAACACCCTGCTCTCCTGGGAAAGAGTTTCAAGCTCTTTCGCCGTTTTTGCACGGAAGATTTGAGAAATTGCTGCATAGAAAAAAATTATGCAAATCAATGGGATCTTGCAAGCGGAGCAGAGAAAACTCAGCGTGCTGACCTGTATTCCTCCAGCTTCCGCATAAAGTCTGCATGAGAGAGACCGGAGTGCTTTTCTGCTTCTTCCGGACGCAGAACCCCTGATACTACCAGATGGAATAAAGTGTGTTCCTGACCAATCTGAATCCCCTGCTCCATGCCGGTGCGGTACTGCCCGGCCATACGCCGCTCATAATCCTCCCGGGCCTCCATCTGCAAGCGGATCTCTTCGTCTTCTGTCAGCTTTTTCAGATGTGTTACCATGGTCTGAAACACCTCACTTTCCAGAGAAAGAGCCTCCAGCTCTTTCATTGTTTTCGCCCGGAAGATCCTGGCCCATTTGGCCAGCC
>R14__coassemble_142_pt1 | contig 60782 bp, 54 predicted proteins | sample R14__metabat2_high_PE_030 | metagenome-assembled genome bin R14 | reverse complement strand
GTCATAAGTGCGATTACAGGAAGCAGATCAATGAAGAAATCCTGGATGCAGCAGTGGTTGAAGTAATTACGAAACTGGTGGCCAATCCTCGCTTTGCTTCCATGATGCAGGAAAAGATCAATCTAAAAGTGGATACTGCGGCTGTAGAGCAGGAAATCACAGCTTTGGAAAAGCAGTTGAAGCAGGCATATGCTACCAAGAGAAAGACATTGGAGGAGATCGAAGGACTGGATCCGGATGACAGGCATTATGCTCGCCGCAAGTCAGACCTGGATGACCGCCTCTATCGCATGTACGATAAAATCGATGATCTGGAACAGTGCCTGATCGAGGCCAAGGCCAAGAAGCAGTCCATCGAGGCGGAAAAGGTCACAGGCGATAACATTTACAAGATCCTGATCTATTTCGAAAAGCTGTATTCCTGCATGAGTGAGGAAGAACAGCGGCAGCTGATGGAGTCCCTCATCAGCGAGATTCAGATCTATGAGGAACGGCAGGCAAATGGGCAGTGGCTGAAGTCCATCACCTTCCGGCTGCCGATCATTGAGGAGGACATGCAATTGCCGATCGGAGATGGTTTGGACAATGATGGACATGCTGAGACCGTAGTTCTTCTGTCTAAGGCCAACTGAAAAAGTGTAGAAAAAGCCCGGAACTGTTGAAATAGAAATCAACCATTTCGACGGCCGGAGGCAGTTCGTTTTGGTGCATTTTTGTTATGGGTGGATACTACTTTCGCCTATTGCTACCGGGAAGGCTTCGTGGTAAAATGTAGCAATCTTTGGTTCAAAGGCAGAGCGAGCGTTTGATTCCGGATCCCCGGAGAAGCAACCTCTGCCTGCGGCATCGATCCCGGAGGTTGCTATGCTGGAAGGATTTATCAATGAAGCGAATATTGTTCTGGTCGTTGTGCTTCTGGTCGCGGGCTTTGCCCTGCTGATCAAGGGGGCTGACTGCTTTGTGGACGGGGCCAGCAGCATTGCCAGGCAGCTGTGCATCCCGGGCATCATCATCGGACTGACTGTGGTGGCCATGGGTACTTCTTTGCCGGAGACAGCGGTCTCGGTGACGGCGGCCCTGAGTCATAACAATGAGCTGGCTGTCAGCAATGCAGTGGGTTCCAATATATTCAATACTATGGTAGTCATCGGTGTCTGTGCGGTCATGACGCCGGTGGCAGTGCAGAAGCAGACCGTCAGAAGAGATTTTCCATTTTCTGCCGTTTCCTTTCTGCTGCTGCTCTTTCTGGGCTATATCGGTCTGGCAGATGCCCGGGGAATGATCCTGGGGCGTCTGGATGGAATGGTCCTGCTGGTCCTGTTTGCTGTATACATCATTATGCTGGTGCGGCAGGCCATGAAGGCCAGGCGGGCCGGAAATATAGTATCGGCGGTAGAAGAGGAGGAAGCGTATGCGCTTCTGCCCACCTGGAAGAGCCTGCTGTTCATCATTGCAGGCGGCGCAGCCATTGCCTTTGGTGGAGATCTGACGGTCAACGCCGCCAGCCGTATTGCCACTGAGCTTGGCATGAGCCAGACCCTGGTGGGGCTGACCATCGTATCCATCGGGACTTCCCTGCCGGAACTGGTGACTTCCATTGTAGCTGCTCGGAAGGGGGAAGTGGATATGGCCCTTGGCAATGCCATAGGTTCCAATATCTTCAATTTTCTCATGGTGCTGGGCATTGCCGCTGCACTTTGTCCCATCAATTTTATTGCGGAAAATATCATTGACATCGTGATCCTGCTGGCATTGACCCTGCTCGTCTGGATCTTTGCCGTTACCGGCCGCAGGATCGGCAGAAAAGAAGGATGTATCATGCTGCTGCTGTATGCGGCCTATGCCATCTACATCATAGTGAGATAAGGAAAGACCGGACTACAGGAGGAGAAAAGGATGCTGTTTCTGGCGCTGAAGGTCCTGGCAACAGAATTTATTGCTGAAATGGGAGACAAGACCCAGCTCATGCTGGTGGCTATGACTTCCAAATTCAAACTGCGGGATATTATTTTGGGTACTGCCGTGGCGATCCTGGTCCTGAACGGGCTTGCCGTGCTGGCTGGAGGACTGGTAGGGTCACTGATCCCGGACTGGATCATTAAGTTTATTGCCGCCGCGGCCTTTGCATATTTTGCCCTCAGCTCTCTGCGGCCTGAGGGGGAAGAAACAGAGGAGGCAAAGGATACAAAGATCAGTTTTGCTCCTCTGGCTGTGTTCTGCACATTTTTCGTGGCAGAACTGGGGGACAAGACCCAGCTGACGGCCATTACCTTCGGGGCCAATGAGGTGGCAGCGAATCCGGGAGCCGGTCCTTTGCTGGTCGGTGTGATCGTCTGGCTAGCCTGTTCCGTGGGCCTGTTTGCTGCGGACATCATCGGCATGCTGATCGGTTACCTGCTGAAAAGCAAGGCCCCGGAAGGGATCCTGAATACAGTGGCTTTTGTGGTCTTTGCCGTTTTTGCGGTGTACTCCTTTTACCAGGCGCTGGGGTTAACAGCCATGGCGCAGGAACTGGTCCTGCCGGTCACAGCGTTGGGAGCGGTGGTGCTGGCCCTGCTTTGTTTCCTGGTCTATCGTTTCTCCCGCCGGCAGAGACAGTGATGCGCAGGGGAGTGGGCAGCAGCTCAGGTCCCGGGCTGTTTTCCCGTTTTTTTCCGGGGTTATAGGGGAATTTTCCCTAAAAAACGCAATTTTTTTTTTTTTTTTTTTCTAATATTTTAGATAGAATGTCAATTGAAGTATGTCAGCCATTTGTTGTAAAATGGTCACATGAGCAATCACATGCTGCACAGCAGATGAGAATCGATATAAGATTCTGTATATGTTAGACGAGACAACACGGAGGACAGCAATGAAGGTAAGTTATAACAAATTATGGAAGCTATTGATCGATCATGAGATGAGCAGGAATGAGTTGCGAGCCAGGACCAGGATGGGTCCCAATACTATGGCCAAGCTTGGCAAGAAGGAGAATGTCTCCATGGATGTGCTGATGCGGATCTGTCAGGTGCTTCAGTGTGATATCGGTGATATCGTGGAGTTTGTGCCTGATGACGCTGAGGCGTGAGAAGATAAAAAAGATAGAAGATCTGACCCGTTTGTTCCTGACAGGAGCAGACGGGTTTGGCTTTATATGGTGCACCAGGGGAGAAAAGCTGGAAAATGGGTGCAGTTGCCCATTGCGTATGTGAGTTAATGACAGCGGCCCCATCGGTATACATATACCGATGGGGCCGCTGCTTTTCGGGGGGTTTTACTTTACAGCTTTTGGATCATTACGATCAGTTCAGGATGAGCTGCTCATCCTCCAGTCCCTGTGCACAGCAATCTTCCCTTAACTTCCGGGAGGTTTCCTCCGAACAGGCGGAGATGATCAGGGAATTGCTTTTGTCAAGCTCTGACAGCTGTCCGAGACCATCCAGAACTGTACCTGTGGATCCCTCGTAATGAGAAGGTGCGGATCTGATCACAATACGACAGGGAAAAGAAGCGGCCCAGTTCTTAAATGAATCCTCTGCGCAGACATCGGAGAGGGTTGAAAAAGAGGAAATCAAATGAAGAGAATGCAAATATTTCTTCCGGGCCATGATGATGTCAATATCCTGGCGGATCTGCCGGATGCGGTGATCTTCCGTCAGGATATACACATCCTTACCGTAATAATCCAGTGTACGATGATCCATAAGCGGGTTCTCCTTTCTGAGAATCGAAGCTTTCTGAACGGTTACGGGAATCTACGGTTTTTCAGGGTTCAAAGGAGTTTCTCTCTTCGTCTGCATCTATAGGATATCAAAAAAAGTGTACGGAACAAAATAGACAAAAATGAAGAAAAAAACCAGTACAATTTCACATCCAGGCCTGTTGCAGCAGTCCAGAAACGATGGTCAGATCCTCCGACGTGTAATGAGCAAAACCCAGCAGTACCTGGTCGAAACGATAAGTATCGATGGGATCCCAGTAATCCGATACGGGAAAGACCTGCACGCCGACAGAGTCGGCCCTGCGGATCATCCACTCCTCGCTGCGGCCCCTGAGAGATCTGATCCGGAAGAAAATGCCGGCGCCTGTGCCAAGCAGTTCGTAGTCGGGAGAGAGCTTCTGCTGCAGTAATTCCGTGAAGGTATTGTGCCGCTTTGCAAACTGTGTATTCAGATGACGGAGATGCCGGTTCCAGTCACCGCTGCTGACCATCTGCTGATAAGCATCCTGAAGGAAAGAAGGAATGTTGGGAGAGTAAAGAGCAAAACGACGGGACATGGAAGGATACCAGTTTTCCGGAAGTACCAGGTAATGGGTCCGCAGTCCCGGCAGATAGGTATTGCGGGTACTGCCTATATAGATCACCCGGTCGGTCCGGTCCAGAGATTTCAGGGTCTGTACCGGTTTTCCGTGATAGCGCAGACCTGCTTCATCATCAAATTCGATGATCAGCCCGTCCTCCTGGTTGGCCCAGTTCAAAAGACGGATCCGCTCCTCCAGCGGCAGAAAGCTGCCGGTGGGGATCTGATGGTTGGGCATGAGCAGCAATACCTTGCATCCGGTGCGGTGCAGTTCCCGGATGGCGGCCTCCCGGCTGCTGATAGGCAGGGGGACAGTCCGTATATCGTTGGACTCCAGATAGATCCGCAGAGATTTGGGCGAGGGATTCTCCACACCGATCATGTGGACGCCGTGAACCTGCTTCAGTTCTTTGGAAAGAATATTGAAACACTGGTGCAGGGCGGAAGTGACGATGATCTGCCGATAGGTACAGTGGAAGCCCATGCTCTGCTGCAGCTGATCGGCTATGGATTTTCGAAAGGCAGGACTGCCGAAGGGTTCGCCGGCACCGGCATAACGCATACTGTGCGTCTTTGCCATGCTGTCATCCAGCATACGGCGTACGCTGCGAAGGGAGATCAGGTTCCTGTCAAAAATAGCCGGATTCATGCGAAAACGATAGACTTTCTGTTCCGGTTCCGGCGGCATGGGGGAGGCTGCGGAGGGGTGCGGGCGGTAAATGATGGTATCCAGCTTCCTGACAAAGTGGCCGCTTCCCTTGCGGGAGACAATATAGCCTTCCGAAGCCAGCAGGGCATAAGCTTCCACAACGGTGGAAACACTGACGCCCATGGTCCGGGCATAGGCTCTGATGGCAGGCAGCTTTTCTCCGGGTTTTCTGTTCTGGCTCAGGATCTCTGCTTTCAGAGTCTCATATAGCTGCTGATATAGCGGGATGCTCTGGGTTTTATCCGGATATGGCATGGTTCCCTCCTTTTCAAACTGTGATCCGGCGGAGCGGATCATCCTCTGTTTTTGCTACGGTTGGAATGATTGCTGTTCCGATTCTTTATCTGCTGTGCACTGCCGGAAGATTTCCGACCGGCCTTCCTGCTCTGCTGCCTTCCGGTATCTGTTCCCGGGGAGGCGGAAGATTTCCGGCCTCTTGCAGGCGGCTTCGCTGTATTACCGGGGGAAGAGGTGCCTTCCTTTGTGCCGCGGCTTTTCATGCCCGATCTATCATCTGTATGTTTTTTGCCTGCAAGCCTGCGGGGTGGGATCAGGCAGCCCGGGCCGAAACCGATCAGATCGGATCGTCCGGCTTTCAGCAATGCTTCCTTTACCAGATCATAATTTTCGGGAAGCCGGTACTGGATCAGGGCACGCTGCATGGCTTTTTCATGGGGATTCCGGGTCACATGGACCGGCTGCATGGTCCTGGGGTCCAGACCGGTGTAATACATTACCGTGGAAATGGTGGAAGGGGTAGGATAAAAATCCTGCACCTGTTCCGGCATGTAGCCCATGTCACGGACACTCTCTGCCAGAGCGATGGCATCCTGCAGATCAGATCCCGGATGGGAGGAGATCAGGTAGGGAACGATATACTGGTCCATCCCCAGTTCCCGGTTGATCCGGTCAAAGCGATTGCAGAATTCCCGGTATACGCTGCTGCGGGGTTTCCCCATCAGATCCAGCACATGGTCGGTGACATGCTCCGGCGCAACCCGCAGCTGGCCGCTGACATGGTACTGACAGAGTTCCCTCAGAAAAGCGGGATCCTTGTCTGCCAGGACATAATCATAGCGGATGCCGGAACGGATGAAGACCTTTTTGACACCCGGCAGAGCCCTGAGACGGCGCAGCAGGGTCAGGTAATCCCTGTGATCTGCGACCAGGTTTTTACAGGGGCGGGGATACAGGCATTGCCTGTTTGTGCAGACTCCTTTCTTCAGCTGTTTATCGCAGGCGGGTCTGCGGAAATTGGCAGTGGGTCCTCCCACATCATGGATATAACCTTTGAAATCCGGTTCCTTTGTCATCTGCGCGGCCTCCCGCAGCAGAGATTCCTGGCTCCGGGCCTGTACGATCCTGCCCTGATGGAAGGTAAGAGCGCAGAAACTGCAGCCGCCGAAGCAGCCCCGGCAGCTGGTCAGGGAAAAGCGGATCTCCCGGATAGCGGGCACCCCGCCGGCCTCCCGGTAGGAGGGGTGATAATCATTCCTGTAAGGGAGTTCATAAACCTGGTCCAGCTCCTCTGTGGTCAGAGGACGGGAGGGAGGGTTCTGTACAATATAGCGGTTTTCTCCGTATTTTTCGATCAGGGGTCTGGCAGAGTGAAAATCCGTATTCTGATACTGCAGATAAAAGCTGCGGGCATAATTTTTTTTGTCCTGCAGCAGACTTTGATAATCCGGCAGCTCTAACCCCTGATAGACAGAGGAGATGTCCCTGGTCTTGTAAACGGTGCCGGTGACATAGGTGATCTCTTCCACCGGGATCCCTGCCTGCAGAGCATCTGCGATCTCCACGACAGACAGCTCTCCCATGCCGTACATGAGCAGGTCAGCTCCGGAATCCAGCAGAATGGAACGGCGCAGCTTGTCGGACCAGTAATCATAGTGGGCGAGACGGCGAAGGCTGGCTTCGATGCCGCCAATCAGGACAGGTGTCTGTTTATACCTGCGTTTGATCAGATTGCAGTAGACAATGGTGGCATAATCCGGCCGGCGGCCGCTGACACCGCCAGGGGTATAGGCATCTGTATGACGCCTTTTTTTATTGACGGTATAGTGATTGACCATGGAGTCCATGTTTCCGGCACAGACCAGAAAAGCCAGCCGGGGCTGGCCGAAGACCGTGATGCTGTCGGGGTCCTTCCAGTCAGGCTGGGGCAGCATGGCGACCTTGTAGCCCCGTGCTTCCAGAACCCTGCTGATGATGGCGGGTCCAAAGGAAGAATGGTCCACATAGGCATCACCGGTCACGAAGACAAAATCCGGCTGTGCCCAGCCCCGCTCCTTCATTTCTTCTGCTGTGATAGGTAAAAACTGTGACATGTATGGCAGGTACTCCTTGTGTTTTCTGACATGTATCATCAAAACTTCACCTTCACCTCCGCTGCGGCGGCATCTCCCGGAAACTGGCTCGGGGTGGCGGGCATCAGAGCTTTTGGATAACTTAGCTGTGGCGGGAAGCGAAGATGTCTTTTCGGAGACATTTTTTAAGGCTCTGAAAAGATGTTTTTGCTTCTTGTCACTTAGTAACTTAAGAAAGTTCGGGTGTGGGAAGTTTTCATCATTTATTATCATACAATATGATACGATAAATCCGGAAGAGGCGCAAGCAAGGCAGATATGCTATACTGGCTATAGTCAGCTTCGTAAAAGTGAAGCCGGGGACGGGGAGCATGGACGGGATCCATCCAAAGGGAGCGGGATTTCCGATGTGCTTTGAGAAAAAATAAAGGCAGGAGCGGCAGAGCCGTTTCCTGCGTAGATCTGATGGTCAGCATGGCGCGGAATACACAGGAGAACGGGAGGAGAGCATGGCAATCAGTGCTGCGGCAAGAAAATATTACAAGGAAACAGACTGGAAAAAAAGAGGGCAGCTGCTGGAGGAGCTGATCCGGGAAGAGGGAATGACGGAAGAGAATGCCCTGCGTCGGAAGATCTATGACGGGCGCTATGGCACAGGCCGGAAACGCGGAAAAGCGGACCTGTTCATGCGGGGCTGGATGTCTCTGGATTATCTGCAGTCCGGAGGAGGCTTTTTCCGGACAGACCGCATGATCAGAAAAGAAATGGCAGGGATCCGAAAGGACTGGCAGCTTTCTGCGGCAGAGGAATATGGAAGAATCGGAGAGGAGCTTCTGCAGGAGGAATTCCGCAACCTGACCCATCTGTGCATAGAGATCAGCCGGAAAAGCCGGATGGGCGGATCCAACCACTTCGGTGCCGGCAGCGGCGATCACCGGCCCCTGGGTCAGGCCATGGAGGATGAGATCTGCCGCCTGGCGTATGAAGTGCCGAAACTGCTGGGGGCAGAGGAGGAACTGGTTTTGTTTACCAGGGCAGCCAGCCGGGAATTCTGCGAGCAGTTTCCGGAGCGGACAGACGGCTTTTACAGGAGAGTAATGGGATAAACGGATGGGGGATATGCCTTTGAAAAGGAACAGCACAGCGCATGAAAGCCGCTGTGCTGACTTTGGGCATCCTTGCCCCCTCATTTTTTTACTCTGCAGGTCTGCATCACAGAAATTGCAGGCCAAAGAAGCAGTTTTTCAGCTGCCGTCTCATACCATTTTCGATCAATAATACAACTATAAGAGTGTTCGGCTGTTGATATAGGATTCCAGATCTATGCCCCGGATGCGCATTTCGGAATTCAGTAAGATGTAGGGCAGGAATCCCTCGTTGATGATCTGCAGGATCCTCGCTTCAGATATGCGAAGAAGCGTAGCGGCCTCTGTGATCGTATAGATAGGTTGATATGTTACCATATTTTTGATACCTCCCGGAGTGATTTTGCATTCGTACTGCAGCAAAATGAAAGTATGGGAGGCGGCAGACAGATCTGCTATGATGCAGAGATGGTCGGCTATCTGGCAGGCGGGTAGGGACGAATCTCATCCGTCAGCCCGATAAGATAATCCACGCTGGTCCTGTAATAGGCAGCAAGACGGCAGATGGCTCTGAGCGGGATCGGGACCTCGCCTGCCTCATAACGGGAGTAGGTTCCCTGGTCCACTCCCAGATATTCTGCGATGATACGCTGAGGTATCAATTCTGAAGTTCTCAATTCCCTGAGCCTTGGGTAGTAATCCGATAGCTGTTCCTGTTTCATAATACCTGAGCAGACAGAAACCACTGCCTCTTGTTGGATATGATCAGTTCCTGTGCTGCCGATACAGGCCGACACAAGCAAACTTTAATACAAAAAATACAGCTAAAACGAAAAGTATGCAGAATCTGCATAAATCAGATGGAAAGAATTCCTGCATCATACAGGCAACGCATATGCTGCGATTCCCTGCGACGTGTAAGGACATCCATATTTTCGGAGAAAGCCGGCATCGTTTTCAGATTTTGTACATCTCCTGTATCGCAAAAAGCTCTTTACGAAAACGGCATCTTGTGCGAAAATAGGTTTAAGTGTTAGGTATTCAGTTTCAGTTTGAAAGGAGTTTGAACAATGATCTACACAAAGGAAGTACAAAACATGTGCCCCGTGACAAAAGGGGCGAAGCATGAGCCGGCTCCCATCCCCGAAGAGGGCAAGTGGGTCCACGCGAAGAAGATTGAAGATATTTCCGGCTTTACCCATGGTATTGGTTGGTGTGCTCCCCAGCAGGGTGCCTGCAAACTTTCTCTGAATGTAAAGAACGGTATCATCGAAGAGGCTCTGGTTGAGACCATTGGCTGCTCCGGCATGACCCATTCCGCAGCTATGGCTGCTGAGATCCTGCAGGGCAAGACTATCCTGGAGGCTCTGAATACAGACCTTGTATGCGATGCCATCAACACCGCCATGAGAGAGCTGTTCCTGCAGATCGTATACGGACGTACACAGAGTGCATTCTCTGATGACGGTCTGGCCATCGGCGCCGGTCTGGAAGACCTGGGCAAGGGCCTGCGTTCTCAGGTGGGTACCATGTACGGCACAAAGGAAAAGGGCGTTCGTTATCTGGAGATGGCAGAAGGCTATGTCACAGGCATCGCTCTGGATGAGGATGATCAGGTGATCGGTTATCAGTTCGTTTCCCTGGGCAAGATGACAGACTTTATCAAAAAGGGTGATGATCCCAATACCGCATGGGAGAAGGCAAAGGGTCAGTACGGCCGTGTTGCTGATGCAGTCAAGATCATCGATCCGCGTGTAGAGTAAGGAAGGGGGACGAAAACAATGGCATTATTTGAATCCTATGAGAGAAGAATTGACCAGATCAACGCTGTCCTGGCACAGTATGGCATCAGCTCCATCGAAGAGGCTGAGAAGATCACAAAGGATGCAGGCCTGGATGTATACAATCAGATCAAGGGCATTCAGCCCATCTGTTTTGAGAATGCCTGCTGGGCATATACAGTAGGTGCAGCCATCGCCATCAAGAAGGGCTGCCGCAGAGCCGCAGACGCTGCCGCTGCCATCGGTGAAGGTATCCAGTCCTTCTGTATTCCCGGTTCCGTAGCAGATCACCGTAAGGTTGGTCTCGGCCACGGCAATCTGGGCAAGATGCTTCTGGAAGAAGAGACAGAGTGCTTCTGCTTCCTGGCAGGTCATGAGTCCTTTGCAGCCGCAGAAGGCGCCATCGGCATCGCTGAGAAGGCCAACAAGGTCCGCAAAAAACCGCTTCGTGTCATCCTGAACGGTCTTGGCAAGGATGCAGCTCTGATCATTTCCCGTATCAATGGCTTCACCTATGTAGAGACAAAGTATGACTACAAGGAAGCAAAGCTGAATGTTGTTTATGAAAAGGCATATTCCAATGGCCTTCGCGCAACTGTTAAGTGCTACGGCGCAGATGATGTACAGGAAGGCGTAGCCATCATGCATCATGAGAATGTAGGCGTTTCCATTACCGGTAACTCCACAAACCCGACACGTTTCCAGCACCCCACAGCTGCTACCTACAAGAAGGAGTGCATTGAGCTCGGCAAGAAGTATTTCTCCGTAGCATCCGGCGGCGGCACAGGCCGTACCCTGCATCCGGACAACATGGCTGCAGGTCCCGCTTCCTATGGTATGACAGATACCATGGGCCGTATGCATTCCGATGCGCAGTTCGCAGGTTCTTCCTCCGTTCCGGCTCATGTAGAGATGATGGGTCTGATCGGTGCCGGCAACAACCCCATGGTTGGTATGACCGTGTCTGTAGCTGTAGCCGTAGAAGAGGCTGCAAAAGCAGGCAAGTTCTAAGTCAGAGAGGATATCTGCCGCAGGTCCGTTTCCATAGATGCAGGGGGATTTCCTCGGAAAGAAAAGTCCTCCGGAAGAATATGTATGGATATGTGCGGAGATCTGAACAATCTTATAAGAAAAGACAAGACCCTCGGAGAATCTTTCTCCGGGGGTTTCAGAGGTAAAGAGATGAGCAAGGTAGCGATCCTTACAGATACCAACAGCGGTATGACTATGGCAGATGCAGAGGAGCAGGGCATTTTTCTGCTGCCCATGCCCTTTATGATCGACGGCAGCTTTTATCAGGATCAGGTGGATCTGACCCAGGAGCTGTTCTATGAGAAGATGGAAAGCGGTGCGGATGTATCCACATCCCAGCCCTCCCCAGGAAATACCACGGCCTGCTGGGATGAGATCCTTGAGACTTATGATGCGCTGGTATATATCCCCATGTCCTCCGGTCTGTCCCAGACCTGCGAGACTGCGCTTGTCCTGGCCCAGGATTACAATGGACGTGTGGAAGTGGCAAACATCCGGCGTATCTCCGTGACGCAGCGGCAGGCTGCCATTGAAGCGAAAGCTCTGGCAGATCAGGGCTTTTCTGCCAGGAAGATCCGGGAGATCCTGGAGCGTGAGGGATCCAACTCCAGCATCTATATCACTGTCGATACCCTGAAATATCTGAAAAAGGGCGGACGGGTGACCGCTGCCGGCGCAGCGCTGGGTACTGTGCTGAACCTGAAGCCGGTCCTGCAGATCCAGGGCGGCAAGCTGGATGCAAAGGCCAAGGCCAGAGGTATGAAAAAGGCCCGGCAGATCATGCTCCAGGCAGTCCGGGAGGACTGCGAGACCAGATTCCGGGAGGCTTATGAAGAAGGCAATGTGCAGATCCAGGTAGCATACACCAAAGGACCGCAGGCTGTCATCGACAGCTGGGTACAGGAGGTAGCGGAGGCTTTTCCCGGCATGGAGATCCATGCAGACCCCCTTTCCCTGAGTATCGCCTGTCACATCGGACCGGGAGCCCTGGCGGTGACTGCCTCTCAGGTGACGAAAGAACTGCAAAAATAAGATGCTCCGAAGAACAGGACATTTTTCAAAGGGAAATTCATGGCTGCAGGCTGTGGATTTCCCTTTGCTATTGGGAAAGCTTTGTGTTACAATGCAGGCGTATATGGATTTATTTCAAGTAGATTCTATCGGTATATCATATTCATGGAGGTTTGAGTGATGAGCAACACAACAAACAGTCCCGCAAGACAGAGAATCGAAGCCTTGCTGGATGCGAACAGCTTTGTTGAGATCGGTGCCGCTGTCAGAGCCAGAAGCACGGATTTTAACTTATCTGACAAAAGTGCGCCGTCTGACGGTGTCATCACCGGTTATGGCGTGATCGGCGGAAATCTGGTTTATGTTTACAGCCAGGACAGCTCCGTTCTGAACGGCACCATCGGCGAGATGCACGCAAAGAAGATCAGCGGTCTGTACAAGCTGGCAATGAAGATGGGCGCTCCTGTAGTCGGCCTTGTTGATTGCGCAGGTATCCGTCTGGAGGAAGCTGCGGACGCACTGAACGGCTTTGGTGAGATCTATATGGCCCAGGCAGATGCATCCGGCGTGATCCCCCAGATCACAGGCATCTTCGGCAACTGCGGCGGCGGCATGGCGCTGATCCCCGCACTGACAGACTTTACCTATATGGAAGAGAAAAAGGCAAAGCTTTTTGTAAACTCTCCCAACGCCATCAAGGGCAACATCGACAGCACCTGTGATACAGCAGCTGCTGCTTTCCAGAGTGAGGAAGCAGGTCTGGTGGATGGTTTTGGCACAGAGGCAGATGTCCTGGCACAGATCCGTGCTCTGGTCAGCATGCTTCCCGCTAACAACGAGGACGATATGTCAGACTCTGTATGCACAGATGATCTGAACCGCGCGATCCCGGATCTTGCTGCCTGCAAAGAGGATCCGGCTTTGTTCCTGCCCCGCATCAGCGATGGTCAGGTCTATGTGGAATCCAAGGCAGCGTATGGCCCGGATGTGGTCACAGCTTTCATCAAGCTGAACGGTACCACCGTCGGCGCTGTTGCCAACAGAGGCGTACTTTATGATGCAGATGGAAAAGAAGCAGAGAAATTTGACGGTGCCATCAGCGCAAGAGGCGCACAGAAGGCAGCTGATTTTGTATCTTTCTGTGATGCATTCTCCATTCCTGTTGTCAGCTTCACAAATGTGAAGAGCTTCAAAGCTACCAAGTGCTCCGAGGCAAATCTTGCCAGAGCCCTTGCAAAGATGACTTATGCTTTCGCAAATGCAACTACACCCAAGATCAATGTGATCACAGGTGAGGCATTCGGCAGTGCATATCTGATGATGAACAGCAAGTCCATCGGTGCTGACCTTGTATATGCATGGGCAGACGCAAAGATCGGCATGATGGATGCAAAATACGCAGCAAAGATCCTCAGCAAGGAGCAGGATGCGGCATCCATCCGTGCGGTCGCACAGGAGTATGACGCGCTGCAGAACAGTGTGGAGGCTGCTGCCGGCAGAGGCTATGTGGATACAGTGATCGACGCCCAGGATACCAGAAAGTATCTGATCGGTGCGCTGGATATGCTGTTCACCAAGAGAGAGTATCGCCCTGACAAAAAGCACGGTACAGTTTAAGTGAGGTGACGGAAATGAAAAAAACAGGAAAAAGACTGACAGGTTTCCTGCTGGCTTTTGCCTTCCTCGCTGCAATGCTGTTCTCAGTGCCGGTCATGGCGGCTGAGTCAGAACCGTCCTATACTCCCGAAGAGATGTCCGAACAGGTAGAGTCCTTTGTGGCAGCCCTGCTTGGATATACCGATGAGGAACTGCAGGAAGTTGTGGATTATTACGGCAGCAATGGTTTCTACCAGATCGCGGCAGATGCGATCCGGGACAACCGGGAAGAGCTGGGCGCTTATCACCAGATCAATGAGGTGACCTCTGAGTATTCCTCAAGTGATGAGCAGTGGAACTGTACAGTAAAAGCAAGCTTCGATAACTACGATGCAGAGATCGTCCTGACACTGGACGGTACGACTACAAGCCCGACAAACTTTGTTATCAATGTGGATTATCCTCTGGGCGTGAAGATGGCACAGGCCGGACAGAACACTCTGATCGGTATCCTGGTAGTATTTGTCATGCTGCTCTTCCTTGCAGCGGTGATCTCGCTGTTCAAGTTCGTCAATCCGGACTACCGCAAGGAAAAGAAGAAAGCAAGGCTGGGAGCTGAGGCTCCGAAGGACGCACCCGCTCCGAAAGCAGCTGCGCCTGCTCCCAAGGCAGCGCCCGCAGCAGCACCTGCGCCTGCAGCAGCATCCAATGACGCAGAGGTGATCGCGGTGATCGCGGCAGCCATCGCTGCGGCAGAGGCAGACAGTACTCTGCGCGGGGACAGCTATGTAGTTACATCCATCAAGAGAGTAGGAACTTCCAGACGCTGGAAGAGAGCTTAGGAGGAAACATCAAATGAAAAATTATACCATCACAGTAAATGGAAATGTATATCAGGTAACCGTTGAGGAAGGCACCACTGCAGGTGCACCGGCAGCAGCTCCCGTTGCAGCACCTGTTGCAGCAGCACCCGCTCCCGCACCGGCAGCAGCACCTGCCGCAGCAGCAGGCGCAGGCGCCATCGATGTAGCAGCATCTGTTCCCGGCAAGATCGTCCGCGTGGAGGTTTCCGTAGGACAGAGCGTAAACCAGGGTGACAATGTTGTGATCCTTGAGGCTATGAAGATGGAGATCCCGGTAGTCGCTCCAGAATCCGGTACGATCGCAAGTATCAATGTATCCGTTGGTGACAGTGTTGAAAACGGAGATGTTCTGGCAACCATGAACTAAAAAGAACGCAAGTTGATTTCAATCGACCGGAGGTAATAAAATGTCAGGTATTTTAGATACTTTAACCAATCTGGCTCAACAAACCGCGTTCTTCAGTCTGTCATGGGGCAATTACCTCATGATCCTGGTTGCTTTCGTTTTCCTGTATCTGGCAATCAAGCACGGTTTTGAACCATTATTGCTGGTACCGATCGCATTTGGTATGCTGCTGGTAAATATCTACCCGGATATCATCGCAGCGCCCTACACAGATGCAGCCGGTATCGAGCATGCGGGCGGATTACTGTACTACTTCTATACTCTGGATGAGTGGAGTATCCTTCCGTCCCTGATCTTCATGGGTGTAGGCGCCATGACCGATTTCGGTCCCCTGATCGCCAACCCCATCAGCTTTGTTATGGGTGCTGCCGCTCAGGCCGGCATTTACTGCGCATATTTCTTCGCTATCCTTCTGGGATTCAACGGCAAGAGCGCAGCTGCCATCTCCATCATCGGTGGAGCTGACGGACCTACATCCATCTTCCTTTGCGGTAAACTGGGTCAGACATCCCTGATGGGTCCCATTGCCGTGGCGGCTTATTCGTACATGTCTCTTGTGCCCATCATCCAGCCGCCTGTTATGAAACTGCTGACAAGCAAAAAAGAGAGACAGATCAAGATGGAGCAGCTGCGTCCGGTATCCAAACTGGAAAAGATCCTGTTCCCCATCGTGATCACAGTTGTTGTCTGCCTGCTCCTTCCCTCCACGGCGCCTCTGGTAGGTATGCTGATGCTGGGTAACCTGTTCCGTGAGAGCGGCGTTGTAAAGCAGCTGCAGGAAACAGCATCCAATGCCCTGATGTATATCGTAGTTATCCTGCTGGGTACTTCCGTTGGTGCCACAACAAGTGCAGAAGCATTCCTGAATGTGACAACACTGAAGATCGTTGCGCTGGGTCTGATCGCCTTTATCGTAGGTACGGGTGCCGGTGTATTGCTGGGTAAACTGATGTCCAAGCTAACCCATGGACGGATCAATCCGCTGATCGGCGCGGCCGGCGTGTCCGCGGTGCCAATGGCGGCCCGAGTCGCCCAGAAGGTCGGCGCGGAAGAGGACCCCACCAACTTCCTGCTGATGCATGCGATGGGTCCCAACGTAGCCGGCGTTATCGGAACGGCGGTGGCTGCCGGTACGTTTATGGCAATCTTTGGAGTATAATTAGGAGGACACAATGGCTGGAATTGAGAAAAAACCAATTAAAATCATGGAGACCGTGCTGCGTGACGCACACCAGTCTCTGATCGCTACAAGAATGCCTACAGAAAAGATGCTGCCCATCATCGACAAGATGGATCAGGTCGGCTATCATGCTGTAGAGTGTTGGGGCGGCGCTACTTTTGATGCTTCCCTTCGTTTCCTGCATGAAGATCCCTGGGAGCGTCTGAGAAAGCTGCGTGACGGCTTCAAAAATACCAAACTGCAGATGCTGTTCAGAGGACAGAATATCCTGGGTTACAGACCCTATGCGGATGACGTTGTAAAGTATTTCGTACAGAAATCCGCTGCAAACGGCATCGATATCATCAGAATCTTTGACTGTATGAATGACCTTCGCAATCTGCAGACTGCAGTTACCGCAGCAAATGCGGAGAAGGCACATGCCCAGGTGGCACTTTCCTATACTCTTGGTGAGGCATATACCCTGGAGTACTGGACAGATATGGCAAAGAAGATCGAAGATATGGGCGCAGATTCCATCTGTATCAAGGATATGGCAGGCCTTCTGCTTCCCTATACCGCTACAGAGCTCATCGGCGCACTGAAGGATGCAACTGATCTGCCAATCCAGCTGCATACCCATTACACTTCCGGCGTTGCTTCCATGACCTATCTGAAGGCTGTAGAGGCTGGCGTGGATGTCATCGATACCGCAATCTCTCCCTTTGCTCTGGGTACTTCCCAGCCGGCAACCGAGGTTATGGTAGAGACCTTCAAGGGAACTCCCTATGACACAGGCTATGACCAGAATCTGCTGGCAGAGATCGCCGATTACTTCCGTCCCTACAAGGATGAGTGCCTTGACAGCGGCCTGCTCAATCCCAAGAATCTTGGTGTCAATATCAAGACCCTGCTGTATCAGGTACCGGGCGGTATGCTGTCCAACCTGACCAGCCAGCTGAAAGAGCAGCATGCTGAGGACAAGTATTATGAGGTACTGGAGGAGGTTCCGAAGGTACGTAAGGACCTGGGCGAGTGCCCGCTGGTAACACCGTCTTCCCAGATCGTGGGTACACAGGCTGTATTCAATGTCATCATGGGCGAGAGATACAAGATGGTGACCAAGGAGACAAGAGACGTGCTGATGGGCAAGTACGGCGCAACCGTTAAGCCTTTCAACGCAGAACTACAGAAGAAGGTCATTGGCGATGAGACTCCCATCACCTGCCGTCCTGCCGATCTCATTGAGGATGAGCTGGATACGCTGGAGAAGGAGATGGAGATCTACAAGGAGCAGGATGAGGATGTTCTTTCCTATGCTCTGTTCCCGCAGGTAGCCACAGATTTCTTCAAGTACAGAGAAGCGCAGAAGACCAAGGTGGATGCCAAGGCAGCAGATCCTGAGACAGGTTCCTACCCGGTGTGATCCTTCTCACAGAAGAAGAAAAATGATTTCACAAGCCTCGGTGACGAAAGTCACTGAGGCTTTTTTTGCCATAAATGACAAAAGTATGGCACTGAATACAAGAAAAAAATGATTTCCTTGCGAAATAACAAAAAGTATTTAAAAAGATGAGCAACTTTCACATAAATATGTGCACAAAGTAACAAAAGATTCGTTGACATGATACAGTGAAAATGTTAGTATTTTCACATAAGGTTAAAATTATTTTGGGTGTGTATGCACAATGGTGTGTGCACAGAAAGGAGGCAATTCAGTGAAAAAGGCAACAGTCCTGACACCGGCAGAAGCAGCTGCTCTGATTGAAGACGGCATGACAGTTTCTACCAGCGGATTTGTCAGCTGTGCATGTCCTGAGACTCTGTCCAAAGCAGTAGAGAAGCGTTTCCTCGAGACGGGTCATCCGAAGGATCTGACACTTTTCTTTGCAGCTGGCCAGGGACACAGAGACGGTACAGGCGGAGATCATTTCGGACATGAAGGTATGGTTAAGAGAGTAGTCGGAGGTCATTGGGACAGAGCCAAGACCCTGGGCGATCTTGCACTTGCAAACAAGATCGAAGCTTACAACCTGCCGCAGGGTGTTATTTCACACATGTATCGTGATATCGCAGCTCATAAGCCGGGCACACTTACTCACGTTGGTCTGTATACCTTTGCAGATCCCAGAAACGGCGGCGGAAAGCTGAACGAATGCACAACAGAAGATCTGGTTGAGATCATCGAGATCGACGGCAAGGAATACCTGCTCTACAAGGGATTCCCCATCGATGTTGTTTTCATCAAGGGCAGCTATGCAGATGAGTATGGTAACTGTACAGTACACAGAGAGATCGGTCCTCTGGACGTAACCGCTCAGGCACAGGCCTGCAAGAACAGCGGCGGTATCGTTATCGTTCAGGTAGAGAAGATCGTATCCTCCGGCAGTCTGGATCCCAAACTGGTCAAGATCCCCGGTATCATGGTGGATTACCTTGTTATGGGTGAGGGCGACGACAACATGCAGTGCCTGGGTATGCCTTATGACGGCGCTCTGGCAGGCGAGTATCGTATTCCGGTAGATGCCATTCCTCCGATCCCGATGGATGCAAAGAAGATCATCGGTCGTCGTGCCGCCATGGAGATCACACCCGGTTCCATCGTTAACCTGGGTACAGGTGTTCCCGAGAAGATCGCAAACGTTGCTGCAGAAGAGGGCATCTCTGATGACTTCTGTCTGACAGTAGAGGCAGGCTCCATCGCCGGCGTTCCCTTCGGCGGAACACAGTTCGGCGCAGCCGCAAACTCCATGTGCATCATCGAGCACAATGTACAGTTCGACTTCTATCAGGGCGGTGGTCTGGATATCGCTTTCCTGGGTCTGGCAGAGACTTCCGCAAACGGTGACCTGAATGTATCCAAGTTCGGTACCCGTATGGCCGGCGCCGGCGGATTCATCGACATCACCCAGAATGCAAAGAAGGTTTGCTATTGCGGCACCTTCACAGCCAAGGGTCTGAAGACTGCCTGCGAGAATGGCGAACTGAAGATCACCCAGGAGGGTGCCAAGAAGAAGTTCGTACAGGAAGTTGAGCAGATTACCTTCTCCGGTAAGTATGCGAATATGGTTCACCAGCCGGTTCTTTACATCACAGAGCGTGCGGTATTCCAGCTTCGTCCCGAGGGCGTTACTCTGATCGAGATCGCACCCGGCATCGACCTTCAGAAAGACGTTCTGGATCAGATGGATTTCACTCCGGTGATCGCAGACGATCTCAAACTTATGGATGCACGCATCTTCCGTGAGGAGAAGATGGGTTTGGCACATAAATAAAATCAAGGAGAGGAGAAAGTTACAATGAATTTTAACTTGACCAAAGAGCAGGAACTGGTTCGCAAGATGGTACGTGAGTTCACCGAGACTGAAATCCAGCCAATTGCAGCCCAGACAGATGAAACAAGCGAGTATCCCCGCGAGACCATCGATCAGCTGTTCCGTTACGGCGTAATGGGTATGGTTGTACCGAAGGAGTACGGCGGAGCAGGCGCAGACGATGTTTGCGGCGCAATCGCTATCGAGGAGCTTTCCCGTCACTGTGCTTCCACAGGTGATATCGTAGCTACTCACAACGGACTTTGCTGCGGACCGATCATCAAGAACGGTACACCGGAGCAGAAGGCAAAGTATCTTCCCATGCTGACCACAGGCGGCAAGGTTGGTGCTTTCGCTCTGACAGAGCCCAATGCAGGTTCCGATGCTTCCAAGGGCACAACAACAGCTGTTCTGGAAGGCGATCACTATGTACTGAACGGTGCAAAGATCTTCATCACAAACGGTTATGTAGCAGACGTATTCGTAGTATTCGCTATGACAGATCCCTCCAAGGGAACCAGAGGCATCTCCGCATTCATCGTAGAGAGCAGCTTCCCGGGCTTCTCTGTAGGTAAGCACGAAGTTAAGATGGGTCTTCACGGATCCCCCACAGCTGAGATCGTATTCACAGACTGCATCGTTCCGAAGGAGAACCTCCTTGGTGTAGAAGGCAAGGGCTTCAAGATCGCTATGCAGACTCTGGATGGCGGCCGTATCGGTATCGCTGCTCAGTCCGTAGGTCTGGCACAGGGCGCTATGGATGCAGCTATGGAATTCACAAAGAGCCGTGTACAGTTCGGCAGACCGATCTCCAAGTTCCAGAATACACAGTTCGTATTCGCAGACATGGAAGTAGCAATCAACGCAGGTCGTCTTCTGACTTACAAGGCTGCAGCTCTGAAGAGCGAAGGCAAGCCTTTCACAAAGGATGCTGCTATGGCTAAGCTGTTCGCTTCCGAGAACGCAATGAAGATCACAACCAAGGCTGTACAGATGCACGGTGGTTATGGTTATACAAAGGATTATCCGGCTGAGCGTATGATGAGAGACGCAAAGATCACAGAGATCTATGAAGGTACCTCTGAGATCCAGAGAGTCGTTATTGCCAACAACATACTGTAAGGAGGACAGATATAATGAAGATTATTGTTTGCGTAAAACAGGTTCCTGATACATCAGGAAAAGTTGCTGTAAATCCGGACGGTACACTGAATCGTGCCTCCATGCAGACCATCATCAACCCGGATGATATGAACGCTATCGAAGCTGCTCTGACCCTGAAGGATCAGACAGGCTGTGAAGTGACTGTTGTTTCCATGGGCCCGCCTCCTGCAGAAGGAATGCTGCGTGAGATCCTGGCTATGGGCGCTGACAAGGCTGTCCTGGTTTCCGGTCGTGAGTTCGGTGGTTCCGATACCTATGCTACTTCTCAGATCATCGCTGCTGCTATCCAGCACATCGGTGTTGAGAAGGAAGACATCATCTTCTGCGGCCGTCAGGCTATCGATGGTGATACCGCTCAGGTTGGTCCCCAGATCGCTGAGAAGCTGAACCTGCCCCAGGTATCCTATGTTGCAGACATCCAGAAGGACGGCGATGACATCGTTGTTCAGAGAATGCTGGAAGATGGCTTCATGAAGATCAAGGTGCAGACACCCTGCCTGCTGACCTGTATCAAAGAGCTGAACAAGCCCCGTTACATGAGCATGTCCGGTATCATGGAAGCATACAGCAAGCCATTCGAAATCTTTGATTACAATACTCTGAAGGATGATCCGCTGATCGATCCCACAACTATTGGTCTTAAAGGTTCTCCGACAAACATCTTCAAGTCCTTTACACCGCCTCAGAAGGGTGCTGGCGTGATGCTTGAGGGTGCAGGCAAAGAGACCTGTGCAGAGCTTGCTGGTATTCTGGCAGCTAAACATCTGATCTAAGAAAGGAGAACGATAATGGGTACATATAACAACATGGACCTTGATGCTTTCAAGAATGTTTGGGTATTTTGCGAGCAGCGTCAGGGTGTGATGATGAACACAAGTTACGAGCTGATTTCTGAGGGACGTAAGCTGGCTGACGCTCTGGGCGTAAAGCTTTGCGGTCTGCTCCTTGGTGACAACGTAGAAGGCCTTGCAGCTGAGCTTGGCGGCTATGGCGCAGATGAAGTTGTTCTGTGCGAGTCCCCGCTGCTGAAGAACTACACAACAGGCGCTTATACAAAGGTTATCACAGACGTTGTAAAAGAGATCAAGCCCGAGATCATGCTCTTTGGTGCTTCCAACATCGGTCGTGACCTGGCTCCCCGTTGCGCAGCTCGTCTGCACACCGGTCTTTGCGCTGACTGTACACATCTGGACATCGATGTTGCTCAGTACATCGAGTTCCTGAAAGAGAACTCCACACTGGACATCGAGAAGCAGAAGTGGAACATGGAAGACAGAAACCTGAAGATGACCCGTCCGGCATTCGGTGGACATCTGATGGCTACCATCATCTGCCCGAGATTCCGTCCCGCTATGGCAACAGTACGTCCCGGCGTTATGAAGAAAGCTGCATTTGATCAGGCAAAGGCTGATGCAGTACAAATCGTTCGTCCCGCATTTGAGCTGGCTGAGTCCGATATCGCTACAACAGTTCTGTCTGTAGAGAAGGCTGCAAGAGAGATCGTTGATCTGATTGGTGCTGATGTTATCGTTTCCGTAGGTCGTGGTATTGCAAACGACATCGAAGGCGGTATCAAGATCGCTCAGGATCTGGCTGATGAGCTCGGCGGCGTTGTTGGTGGTTCCCGTGTAACCATCGACTCCGGCTGGCTGCCCTCTGACCGTCAGGTTGGACAGACAGGTAAGACTGTACATCCGAAAATCTACATCGCTCTGGGTATCTCCGGTGCCATCCAGCACAAGGTTGGTATGCAGGATTCCGAGTGCATCATCGCTGTAAACAAGAACAGCGCAGCTCCCATCTTTGAGGTTGCTGACTATGGTATCTGCGGTGACCTGTACAAGGTTGGTCCGATGCTGCTTGAGGCTATCAAGGCTGCAAAGGCTGCTAAGTAAGAAAGGAAGTAAATCATGAGTGTAGATGTTGAGAAAAAAGGTCGTGTAGGTATTGTCACACTGAACAATCCTAAAGTCCTGAATGCACTGAGTGCATCTTTCATGGCTGAGATCAATGAGGCAATTGACAAGGTTGAGGCTGATCCCGAGATCGCAGTTGTTATCATTACAGGTGTTGAAAAAGCATTTATCGCAGGCGCTGACATCAAAGAGATGCTGCAGCTGAGCGGTGTGGATGCTCTGTCCTGGGGCAAGGTTGGTACAGACCTGAACCTGCGTATCGAGAATCTGAAGACACCTGTCATCGCAGCTATCAACGGCTTCGCTCTGGGCGGCGGCTGTGAGTTCGCTATGGCTTGTGATATCCGTATCGCATCCGAGAAGGCTAAGTTTGGTCAGCCGGAAGTTGGTCTGGGCATCACACCCGGTGCAGGCGGCACACAGAGACTTCCTCGTCTGGTAGGCGCTGGTATCGCAAAAGAACTGCTGTTCACAGGCAGAGTGATCAAGGCTGACGAAGCATATCGTATCGGTCTGGTAAATAAGGTTGTAGCTCCCGAAGAGCTGATGGACAGCGCTATGGCACTTGCAAATGAGATTCTTGCAAATGCACAGATCGCAGTTCAGGAGACCAAGAAGTGTGTAAACTATGGTCTTGAGACTGACATCCAGACAGGTGTTGCTTATGAGCAGCAGGCATTCTCCGTATGCAATGCTACAGAAGATAAGAAGATCGGTATGGGCGCTTTCGTTGCAAAGAGCAAGGAAAAGAACTTCATCGGCAAGTAATTTCTTTTGGGTAAGGGGTCACGGAGCAGCACTGCTCCGGGACCTCACAATATGAATAATAATGAAAAGGAGACCACCATTATGGCAATGGATGCTTTCAGCAAAGCTTTACAGGCTGACAAGAGAGAAATTGTAACCATCCCCACAATCTACAAGATGTCTGACTTTGGTCAGCTGGCTGCAGAGTTCAATCTGGGTGAGAGAGACGTTGTTCTGACAAATGAGTTCATTTACAAGCCCTTCATGGAAGAGTTCAATGTACCCTGTCAGTATGTATTCCAGGAGAAGTTTGGTCTGCTGGAGCCCTCTGAGGAAATGATCAACATCATGTATGATGCCATTCCTTATGATTCCTATGACAGAGTTATCGCTATCGGCGGTGGCGCGATCATGGACCTTTGCAAGCTGCTGGGTATTAAGAGACCCGCTTCCGTACATGAGCTGTACTTCAAGAGAGAGCCTATCATCAAGGAGAAGGAAGTTATCGCTATCCCCACAACCTGCGGTACAGGTTCTGAGGTTACCAACATCTCCGTAGCTATCGTTAAGGATGAGAAAGACGGCGTTCTGACAGGCGGCGAGACAAAACTGGGTCTGGTATCTGATGATATCACACCTGCTAAGGTCGTTCTGATTCCCAAGTTTATCTCTACTCTTCCCTACAGACCGTTCATTACATCCGTAATCGATGCTCTGATCCATGCAACAGAGTCCTTCCTGTCTCCGGGCAGAAAGACCATCACTTCCGAGATGTACTCCAAGAGAGCTATGGAGATCATCCTGAAGGGTCTTGCTCTGATTGCAGAGGGTGGCCAGGATGCTCGTATGGAGTATCTGGATGAGTTCTCTACCGCTTCCTACCTTGCAGGTATCGCATTCCTGAAGGCTGGCTGTGGTACAGTTCATGCTATGTCCTTCCCGCTGGGCGGCACATATCATGTACCTCACGGTGAGTCCAACTACGCTCTGTTCGGCAAGATCATGGAGATCTACAATGAGTATGATCCCGAAGGCGAGATCCTTCGCTTCAAGGAGCTGGTTGCTGAGATCACAGGCTGTGAAGTAGCAAATGCAATCGACTACATGAACGAGATGCTGGAGAAGGTATATCATCTGAAGCAGCTGAGAGAGTACGGCTTCAAAGAGGAAGATATCGTCAGCTTTGCAGATTCTGTAGAAGCAAACCAGCAGAGACTGATCACAAACTCCTATGTACAGCCCTGGACAAAGGAGCTGTCTCAGAGAGTTTACAGAGAGTGCTTCTAAACCAGAGAACTGCTCTTTGCCGGCGGAAGTCTGTGGCTGCATAGATGGATGCCGGGGATAAAAACTGAAAAAAGGCGCATCGGGTGCTGATCCGATGCGTCTTTTTGCATTAGTAACATTTTATTCACAAAGAAGTGATATGCTCAAAGAAACAGTTTACGGATCGGAGGACATTCTATGGAACGTTTGAAAATATTGGTAGCTGACGATGAGAGCAGAATGAGAAAACTGGTCAAAGACTTCCTGGTGCGGGAAGGGTACGAGGTGCTGGAGGCTGCAGACGGTGAGGCCGCGCTGGATCTTTTTTACCAGACAAAGGATCTGGCCCTGATCCTTCTGGATGTCATGATGCCGAAGGCAGATGGCTGGGAAGTCTGCCGGGAGATCAGAGATAGTTCCCGGATCCCCATCATCATGCTGACAGCCAGAGGAAGTGAACGGGATGAATTGCTGGGCTTTGAACTGGGTGTGGATGAATATATTTCCAAACCCTTCAGCCCCAAGATCCTGGTAGCCCGGGTGGAAGCCATCCTGCGGCGCACCAACCAGCTTGGACAGCAGGTTCTGGAAGACGGGGGCATCCGCATCGATTCTGTTGCGCATCAGGTGACAGTAGACGGAAAATCGCTGGATCTCAGCTTCAAGGAATTTGAACTGCTGAGCTATTTTGTGGAAAACAAAGGCATCGCCCTTTCCCGGGAAAAAATCCTGAACAACGTGTGGAATTATGATTATTTCGGTGATGCCAGAACCATAGATACCCATGTAAAGAAGCTGCGCAGCAAACTGGGAGAAAAAGGAGATTATATCAAGACCATATGGGGTATCGGCTACAAGTTTGAGGTGCCTGCGTCATGAAACATTCTGTGAGGACCAGGATCGCCCTGCATTTTATTTCGCTGATCGTTCTGGCACTGGTCCTGATCGGCATTGTACATCAGGTTTTTCTGGGGCGTTTTTATGAGGCGGAAAAGATCTCCAGACTGGAGAAAAGCTGGACCATGGCAAATCAGGAGGAGAGCAGTGATGTATCGGAGGAGTTCCTGAATTTCTGTTCTGTCAATGGTCTGACCTTTGCCATAGCGGACAGTACGCTGGAGACCCTGGCCAGCAATTCCAATGAGGAGGAGAGGTTCGGCGGCAGACTTCTGGGTCTGGTGCTTTCCATGGACGATGCCGGCAAAACAGAAGTCAAAACAGCAGAAAATTATCAGATCCTGAAGATGCAGGACCGGTTTCAGGGCCTGGAAAATCTGGAACTATGGGGTTACCTTTCGGATGGTAATTATTATATTGTGACGACCCCTTTGCAAAGCATCAGTGACACAGTAGCCATGTCTCTGCGTTTCTATATTTATATCGGTATCGCTGTGGTCGTTCTGAGTGTACTGGTGATCCACCTGCTCACCGGCAGGGTCACCAGGCCCATCCGGGAGCTTTCCCAACTGTCAGAGCGCATGGCAGATCTGGATTTCAATGCCCGCTATGAAAGCGGCGGTGACGATGAGATCGGAGAAATGGGCCGCAATTTCAATCGTATGTCCCAGAGCCTGGAGACGGCCCTGACGGACCTGAAAAACGCAAATCTGGAACTGCAGAGAGACATCGACAATCGAAAGACCATGGAAGAGGCCCGAAGCAAATTTCTGTCAGATGTATCTCATGAGTTGAAAACACCCATCGCTCTGATCCAGGGCTACGCGGAAGGACTGAAGGACCTGGTGGCTGAGACACCGGAGGACCGGGAATTTTACTGCGAAGTCATTGTGGATGAAGCGGAAAAAATGAACGAGCTGGTGAAAAAACTGCTGACACTGAATCAGCTGGAATTCGGCAGTGACCAGCTGCAGCTGCAGCGTTTTGACCTGACGGAGCTGATCCAGGGTATTCTGATCAATTCCAGGATACTGATCGAACAGCAGGATGCCAGGGTGACCTTCCGGGCAGAGCCGCATTATTATGTATGGGGTGATGCCTTCAAGATCGAAGAAGTGATCACCAATTATCTGACCAATGCGCTGGATCACCTGGAAGGGGAAAGGAGGATCGAGATCAAGTGCCGGGAAGAGGAGGGACATGTGATCACCTCCGTATTCAATACGGGAAATCCCATCCCACCGGAAGAACTGGATAAGATCTGGGACAAATTTTACAAAGTGGACAAAGCCAGAACCAGAGCCTATGGCGGCAGCGGCATCGGCCTGTCCATTGTCAAGGCCATCATGAAAGCCCACCAGCAAGAGTGCTTTGTGGAAAATTATGAAAACGGTGTGGCCTTCTCTTTTGTACTGGAAAGCAAGTAACGGCAACGGCGCTCATGTAGGGGGTACGGCTTACTTGCGGACTTTGGGACTGCTATGGTATAATTACCTCATTCTGGTGCTCAGACGGAAGATGCGATGTTCTTCCGGACGGGCTCCGGAGATTCTGAAACAGAACGGAGGTGATGTTCGTGCCGGATGCAAATATAACCAAAAGTGCCCTTGCCCTTTCCATGAAGCGGCTCATGTCGGAAAAGCCTTTTTCCAAGATCAGTGTGATCTCCATCTGTCAGGGCTGCGGCATGAACAGGAAAAGCTTCTATTATCATTTCAAGGACAAATATGACCTGGTCAACTGGATCTTTTATACGGATTTCATCAATCTTGTCAGCGAAGGCAGCTTTGAGAGCGGCTGGGATCTGATGGCGGCTGTGGCAGAACTGTTTTATGCGGATCAGGCTTTCTATTGCAGCGCCATGAAGATCGAAGGACAGAACAGCTTCCATGATTATTTTCAGGAATCCATGACTCCCATTGTGGGATTCTTCATCCGGGACCTGCTGGAGTCCGAAGAGAATATTCATGAAGACGAGGGCGAATTCCTGATCTCCTTTTTCTGCGATGCTTATCTGACGGTTACACTGCAGTGGCTGGAGAGAGGCTGCCAGGTGCCGCCGAAGGAATTTATCGACAAGATCAAAACAGTGATCCGGACCTTTGCGGCCAATGCATAGAGAGTACAGATGGTAGGCGAGTGCCGCCGGAAAATAAAAGAGATGCACCTTTTTCTGCTGCAGAGAAAGGTGCATCTCTTTGACGTTGGAAATCAAAGCAGGTGAATATTTTCAGACTATGGCGGATGCCGTCAATCCAGGGCCCCCATGGTCTCCCGCAGGATAGTATCCAGAGATTCCTGCAGCATGCACTCTGTATGGGCCTCGTCTGCGGTTCTCACGGAACCATCCGGAAAAAAGGCACAGTAACAGCCTTCAGAGGCTACGATCCTGTCAATCTCGATAGCATCCCCGTAGAGATCAAAGGGAATAAAAGGGCAGAGAGCCTTCATCCGCTGATACTTGAAGAAGGCTGCCATTTTTGCTACGTTTTCCAGATTGCAGTTGTCCTCCGGAACAGAGATCACGAAGGCTGTCTGATAGCTCTCCGGAATGAAGCGAAAAACATCCTCTGTGATCTGAGCCACAGAGCTGTCATTGTAGGGCAGGTAAGCACCGTAGAAAACTTTTTCTTTCCTGGCTGCGGCAATATTTCCGGATGTATACTGACCGCCGCAACGGAACAGAAACATGGTGTTGGTGCTCTTTTTCAGACTGGGAAGATGGTTCTGTAGCAGTTTCTGGTCCGGCAGGAAAAAGATAAAAGCGGAATCACTGTAGGACCGGAACAGTTCACTCAGATCTTCGAAATTGGTTAGGGTTCCTTCCAGGGAAATCAGGAAAGTAAAGATGCCAAGATCGTTTGCTTCTCCGATGAAACGGTGCAGGTCGGCCAGCTGCAGACCGGTGCCTGTCCTGTTGTTCAGACAGAAGATCAGAGTCCAGGGAATTCTGTACCCGCGTTTTTTCTGCTGTTCCCGAATGATCTTGCCGCCATAGGTCAGGGAGTTGTAGCCGATGTTGATCCCTACATGCTTGATGGTCTTTCGGTCTGTGTTTCTCAGCAGCTGGGCAATGGCATCATAGTAGGGACAGTCTTCGTTGCGCAGCATTTCCTGGGAAAGTTCCATGATATTCTGCATGAAACGCCCTTTGGTATATTTACGGCCCATATCAGCCAGCTTTCGTATGCTGCGCTGGGGGTCTTCCGCAACCTCGCGGATGCCCCGGTCTACGGTAGCGTCAATGATGGCGCGGGTGATGTTGTTGGGACCTTTCTTTTTCATATAGGGACCATCCTTTCAGAATCAGGATTCAGGAATGTTTTTTGCTGCTTTTATCTTCCGCATCATGAAGATTATAACGGAAAGCAACACAGCGGGGAAAGGGACAAAATAGGGGAAAGTGTACCGCGCCACAGAAATCTTGTTTTTTTTGCTGAACAACCTTTGGGAATAAGGTGACACTTACCGAAAACAATGCTATAATGATAGCAATATGTAATGATGGATTTTATTATAAGGAGGAAAATAAAACGATGGCAAGAAAAATGAAAACCATGGATGGTAATCAGGCCGCAGCTCACGCTTCGTATGCATTTACAGAAGTAGCAGCGATCTATCCGATTACTCCCTCATCTCCGATGGCTGAGGCCAGTGATGAGTGGGCAACTCAGGGAAGAAAGAACATCTTTGGCAGAGAAGTTCAGATCACTGAGATGCAGTCTGAAGCAGGTGCAGCAGGTGCCGTTCACGGTTCTCTGGCAGCAGGCGCTCTGACAACTACTTATACAGCTTCCCAGGGCCTTCTGCTGATGATCCCGAACCTGTACAAGGTAGCCGGCGAGAGACTTCCCGGTGTATTCAACGTTTCCGCACGTGCGATCGCTACACATGCACTGAATATCTTCGGTGATCACTCTGACGTATATGCATGTCGTCAGACCGGTGTTGCTATGCTCTGTGAGTCTTCCGTACAGGAAGTTATGGACCTGACTCCGGTTGCTCATTGCGCAGCTCTGGAAGGCAAGATCCCCTTCATCAACTTCTTCGACGGTTTCCGTACCTCTCATGAGATCCAGAAGATCGAGACATGGGATTATGAAGATCTGGCTGACATCTGCCCGATGGACGCAGTAGATGAGTTCAAGAAGAAAGCTCTGAACCCCAATCATCCCTGCCAGATGGGCTCCGCACAGAATCCTGACATCTTCTTCCAGGCAACTGAGACAAGAAACAAGTACTATGATGCACTTCCGGCAATCGTTCAGAAGTACATGGACAAAGTAAACGAGAAGATCGGTACAGATTACAAGCTCTTCAACTACTACGGCGCAGCAGATGCTGAAAAGATCATCATCGCTATGGGTTCCGTATGTGATACCATCGAAGAGACCATCGATTACCTGATCGCTCAGGGCGAGAAGGTCGGTGTTGTAAAGGTTCGTCTGTACAGACCATTCGATGCACAGGCTCTGATCGATGCGATTCCGGATACTGTAAAGCAGATCTCTGTTCTTGACAGAACAAAAGAGCCCGGTTCCCTGGGTGAGCCCCTGTATCTGGACGTTGTTGCTGCTCTGAAGGGCACAAAGTTCGATCAGACTCCCATCTATACCGGTCGTTATGGTCTGGGTTCCAAGGATACCACACCCAACCAGATCGTTGCTGTTTACAACAACACTGAGAAGCCGAGATTTACCATCGGTATCGTTGATGATGTTACAAACCTTTCCCTGACTACAGGTCCTGCTCTGGTTACTACACCGGAAGGCACCATCAACTGTAAGTTCTGGGGTCTGGGCGCAGACGGTACAGTAGGCGCAAACAAGAACTCCATCAAGATCATCGGTGACAATACCGACATGTATGCACAGGCATACTTTGATTATGACTCCAAGAAGTCCGGTGGTGTTACCATGTCTCACCTGCGTTTCGGTGAGAAGCCCATCAAGTCCACTTACCTGATCCACAAGGCAAACTTCGTAGCATGCCACAATCCGTCTTATGTTACCAAGTACAACATGGTTCAGGAGCTGGTTGACGGCGGTACCTTCCTGCTGAACTGTAATTGGGATATGGCAGGTCTGGAAGAGCATCTTCCCGGACAGGTCAAGGCTTATATCGCAAACCATGATATCCAGTTCTACACCATCGATGGTGTAAAGATCGGTATCGAAGTTGGCATGGGCCCGACACGTATCAATACCATCCTTCAGTCCGCATTCTTCAAGCTGGCCAACATCATTCCGCAGGAAAGCGCTATCGAGCTGATGAAGGCTGCTGCAAAGAAGACCTATGGACGTAAGGGTGATGATGTAGTTGCAAAGAACTGGGCAGCGATCGATGCAGGTGCTGACAAGGCAGTGAAGATCGACGTTCCGGAAAGCTGGAAGAACGCAGCTGACGAAGGTCTGTCCATGAATCATGCTGAGAGCGGCCGTCAGGACGTTGTTGATTTCGTAAACAACATCCAGGCAAAGGTCAGCGCACAGGAAGGAAATTCTCTTCCCGTATCCGCTCTGATGCCCTATGCAGACGGTTCCACACCTTCCGGTGCAGCTTCCTATGAGAAGCGTGGTATCGCTGTAAACGTTCCGATCTGGGATGTTGACAAGTGTATCCAGTGTAACAGATGCGCATATGTATGTCCCCACGCTGTTATCCGTCCGGTAGCTATGACAGATGCAGAAGTTGCTGCAGCTCCCGAAGGCATCGCTGTTAAGCCTATGACAGGAATGAAGGATTATCAGTTCACCATGACCATTTCCTCTCTGGATTGTACAGGCTGCGGTTCCTGCGCAAATGTATGTCCGGCAAAGGAGAAGGCTCTGGTTATGAAGCCGCTGGCAGAGACTCTGGATCAGCAGAAGTACTTCGACTATGGTGTAACACTGCCCGAGAAGCAGGACGTTATCGACAAGTTCAAGATCGCAACCGTAAAGGGTTCTCAGTTCAAGCGTCCGCTGCTTGAGTTCTCCGGCGCATGCGCAGGCTGTGGTGAGACACCTTATGCTAAGCTGATCACTCAGCTGTTTGGCGAGAGAATGTACATTGCAAATGCAACAGGCTGCTCCTCTATCTGGGGTAACTCTTCTCCGTCCACACCTTACACCATGAACCTGAACGGCAAGGGCCCGGCTTGGTCCAACTCCCTGTTTGAGGATGCTGCTGAGTTTGGTTATGGTATGCTGCTGGCTCAGAAGGCACTGCGTGAGAGCCTGAAGGAGAAAGTAGAAGCTGTTGCTGCAAATGAGAACGCATCCGATGATATCAAGGCTGCTGTTGCAGAGTGGATCTCCACTTATGACAAGGGCATTGAGAATGGCGCAGCTACAGACAAGCTGATCAGCCTGATCGAGGGTGTTGACTGCCCGAACTGCAAGGATATCGTAAAGAACAAGGACTTCCTTGCAAAGAAGTCTCAGTGGATCTTCGGTGGTGACGGCTGGGGCTATGACATCGGTTTCGGTGGCGTAGACCACGTACTTGCAAGCGGCAAGGACATCAACATCATGGTATTCGATACCGAGGTTTACTCCAACACAGGCGGTCAGTCCTCCAAGGCTACCCCGACCGGTGCGATCGCTCAGTTCGCAGCAGGCGGTAAGGAAGTAAAGAAGAAAGACCTGGCTTCCATCGCAATGAGCTATGGCTATGTATACGTTGCTCAGATCGCTATGGGTGCTGATTACAACCAGGCTGTCAAGGCTCTGGCTGAGGCTGAGGCTTACAACGGTCCGTCTCTGGTCATCGCATACGCTCCCTGTATCAACCATGGTATCAAGAAGGGTATGAACAAGGCACAGACAGAGGAAGAACTGGCAGTTAAGTCCGGTTACTGGCATCTGTTCCGCTACAATCCTGCACTCAAGGCTGAGGGTAAGGCTGCATTTGCTCTGGATTCCAAGGCACCGACAGCTTCCTATCAGGAGTTCCTGGATGGCGAGGTACGTTACAATTCTCTGAAGCGTGCGAACCCGGCCAAGGCTGAGAGACTGTTCGCTAAGTCCGAGCAGGAAGCAGCAGAGAGATATGAGTACCTGAACAAGCTGATCACCCTGTATGGTGCAGAATGATCAGGATCATACAAAACTGTCTGTAAGTAAATAACAGATCATGAGGGGCATGTCTTCGGACATGCCCCTTTTTTTATGATATAGGGGATCAAAGCAGGTGAAAAATGGGCGCACTTTCCCCTGGGAAGTGTGGACACTTTTTTACATGCTTTGAAGCCCCCAACAAAAATTCGAATGGAGCGACGAATTTATTCGGCGTGGGAATTCGAATTTTTGTAGCGATGCAGGAGATCAAAGAGCGATGCAGCGCGGAGTATCATAAAATTGTGGCGGTACGTGATGTACCATGGACGTTTTTTATGATACGCGTGAGTCCATGGGATGGAAATGGGCGCAGAAAAAGTGAAGAATGCAATTTTATACTTTTTTAATGAATGACTATCAATTTTATGCAGGATATGATATAATTCCTGCATGTTTTTGTGCATATCTTCTGCGGGAACAGACTGCCTGAAATGCCGGAAGAGAGATTCCTGCTGTTTGCAGTGCCCCTTCTGCAGATGCCTGATAAAACTGCCTGGTGAGAGAGGCAGAAAATGGAGTGAATTATGAGTGAGATAAGATATCCCCGGATATTGCCGGCGGCAGAATGCAGTATCATCGTGGAATTCGGCAACGAGATCAGCAATGAGATCAATGCGCTGATCTCCGGCTTTACGTCGGCACTGGGAGACAGCATTCCCGGCATTGTGGAGGTCATTCCCACCTTTCGTTCGGCCCTGATCACCTACGATCCCAGAGTCATCAACTATGAACTGCTCTGCAGGCTGGTGAAGGAGAAACTGGGGACCATCAGTGCCAGAAGCCAGGAGAAAAAGAGGATCGTGGAGATCCCTGTCTGCTATGGCGGCAAGCATGGCCCGGATCTTTCCTTTGTGGCCAAACATGCCGGGCTGTCCAAAAAAGAAGTGATCCGCATCCATTCCTCCAGAAGCTATCTGATCTATATGCTGGGCTTCCAGCCCGGATTTCCCTATCTGGGCGGATTGGACCCCAGGATCTTCACCCCCAGGCTGCAGTCCCCCCGGACTCTGATCCCGGCAGGATCTGTGGGCATCGGCGGAGAGCAGACAGGTCTGTATCCGGTGGCATCCCCGGCAGGCTGGCAGATCATCGGCACCACGCCGGTCCGGGCTTACAATCCCCACAAAGAGCCGGCCATTCCCTATGAAGCAGGGGATCATATACGTTTTGTGCCCATCTCGGAGGAAGAGTTTCTGGAGATCGAGGCGTTGGAAAAGAAAAATGCCTACACATTCAAGGTGGTTGAGTCAGAATGAGTATTGAATTTTTAAATGCAGGTGTATTTACAACCATACAGGACAGGGGCCGCATGGCTTATCAGCGTTTCGGCTTTCATGTAGCCGGTGCCATGGACAAGCATTCCTATGAGCTGGCAAATGCGCTGCTGGACAATGATGAAAATGAAGCCTGTCTGGAATTCTGCGTCATGGGTCCCATGATCAGATTCCATCGGGATTGTGTGATCGCTGTTACAGGCGGAAATTTCGGTCCCACGCTGAATGATGCACCGGTATCCATGTACCGGGCGCTGCAGATCAAAGAAGGAGACGTGCTGAAATTCGGCTTTATCCAGGACGGTGTCTGGGGCTATGTCAGCATTGCCGGCGGCATCGATGTCCCCCAGGTCATGGGTTCCCGTTCCACAGATGTGAAGAGTGAACTGGGCGGCTACCAGGGCAGGAAACTGGCCAATGGGGATGTACTTTCTCTGGGAGGCCATGTGACGCAGCTGCCCCATATGGAGAGAAGGGTGCTGGAACCACGGCAGTTTAAGCAGCCGGTCACAAAGATCCGGGTGGTTCTGGGGCCACAGGATGATCATTTTACCTATGGCGGCATTTCTACTTTCCTGAGTACGGAATATACTGTGACGCCCCAGTGCGACCGCATGGGATATCGGCTGGAGGGCATGGCCATCGAGCACAATGAGCTGGGTGCAGATATCATTTCGGATGGTATTGCCTATGGCTCCATACAGGTACCGTCTCAGGGCCAGCCCATTGTTCTCCTGTCGGATCGGCAGACTACGGGAGGCTATACCAAGATCGCTACTGTGATCGGTCCGGATATCCCGAAGTTTGTGCAGAGAAAGACCGGCGAAAAGATTGTGTTTGAGGCGATTCCCGTGGAGGAGGCCCAGAGTCTGTATCTGGCGGAATTTGCGGAATATGAGGAGATCAGAAAAAAGATCCGGGGCACGCAGAGTGGGGGCCTGCGGGGATTCTTCCGCAGATTGTTTGGAAAAGGAGCATGATATGGACACGAGAAATATGACACCGGCTCAGGTAAGAGCCCTGATCCGCGAAGGAAAGTTCACAGGACATACTTCCGGTATGTGCCCCGGCTATGCCCAGGCCAATCTGGCAGTGCTGCCCAGAGAGCTTGCCTATGATTTCCTTCTGTTCACCCAGAGAAATCCCAAGCCCTGTCCCATTCTTGAGGTCAGTGATGTGGGTTCCAGGGATCTTCCCTTCATTGCCCCGGGCTGTGATATCGCCAGGGACATTCCCCGTTACAGAATCTATGAGCATGGAGAACTGACAGGGGAGTATGAGGACGTATCAGCCTTCTGGCGGGAAGATCTGGTCAGTTTTCTGATCGGCTGCAGCTTTTCTTTTGAGTCTGAGCTGATCGATGCCGGCATAGAGATCCGGCACAATACCATGGGGCGGAATGTTCCCATGTATATCACCAATATCGAGACTGTACCGGCAGGGATCTTCCATGGTCCCATGACGGTTTCCATGCGTCCCATTCCCTATGAGCAGATCGTGAAGGCTGTTACCGTATCAGGGGCCATGCCCCAGGTGCACGGGACTCCCATTCATATCGGAGATCCGGCGGCGATCGGTATCAAAGATATAGATCATCCGGATTTTGGAGATCCGGTGGAGATCCATGATGGTGAGGTGCCGGTGTTCTGGGCCTGCGGCGTGACACCCCAGTCTGTACTGATGAGTGTGAAGCCGGACTTTGTGATCACCCATGCGCCGGGCCACATGCTGATCACAGATGTGAAAAATGTAGATCTGAAGTATAAATAACTAAAACTTCCTACATCAAAGCCTTTTTTAGCTATTGAATGACGGAAAGTGAAAACATCTTTTCAGAGCCTTAAAAAATGTCTCCGAAAAGACATTTTCACTTCCTGTCACGGCGAAGTTAATGAAAAACTTTGATGTGGGAAGCTTGTATAAATAAGAAAAATTCCCGGGACGAGAGGAGAAGGATATGTATTCTGTAGACTTGAATTCAGACCTTGGCGAGAGCTTTGGCAATTACAAGATCGGCAATGACGAGAGAATTATTCCGCTGGTAACTTCCTGCAATGTTGCCTGCGGTTATCATGCTTCGGACCCGCTGGTCATGGACAGGACCATCCGCATGGCAGCAGAGGCGGGGATCGGTATCGGTGCCCACCCGGGCTATCCGGATCTCATGGGCTTCGGACGCAGAAATATGGCAGTCTCTCCGGAAGAGGCAGGGGCCTATATTTCCTATCAGCTGGGGGCACTGTACGCTTTTACCCATAAGTATGGGGTGAAGATCCAGCATGTAAAGCCTCATGGGGCCATGTACAATATGGCAGGCAAGGATTATGCCCTGGCAAAGGCCATCTGTGAGGCTGTCTACAACTTTGATCCGGAGATCATCCTGCTGGGACTTTCCGGCAGTGAGATGATCCGGGCAGCGGAGGATACCGGCCTGAGATGCGCCCGGGAGTTCTTTGCGGACAGAGCTTATGAAGAGGATGGCTCTCTGGTCAACCGCCGCAAGGAGGGCGCCATGATCCATGATGAGGATCTGGCAGTGGACCGGGTCATCCGTGTGATCAGGGAAAAGAAGGTCACAGCCATTACCGGCAGGGATATCGCGCTTTCCATTGACTCCATCTGTGTGCATGGTGACGGTGAGAAAGCACTGGCATTTGTTAAGAAGATATTGGGCAGACTGGAGTCCGAAGGGATTGCTGCCAAATCTCTTAAGGATAGAATCTAACTTACAACATGAGGAGGGACAAAATGTCAAAATTTGTCGAGAGAATGAAAAACATCGGCCCGGGCGCGCTGGTAGCAGCAGCATTTATCGGACCCGGTACAGTTACCACCTGTACCAAATCCGGTGCCAGCTCCGGCTATGCATTGCTGTGGGCTATGCTTTTCTCCACCATTGCAACCATCGTCTTCCAGGAGATGTCGGCCCGGCTGGGTATCGTCACCAAAGAAGGTCTGGGTGAAAATATCCGTCGGAGGATCGTGAACCCAGTGCTGAGAGCCATTGCAGTCATTATCGTCATTGTGGCGATCTTTGTGGGCAACTGCGCTTATGAGACCGGAAATATCACCGGTGGTATCCTTGGCTTGCAGGCTGTATTGCCGGAGGTTCCTACCGTTGCTATCGTTATCATCATTGCGGTTCTGGCTACCATCCTGCTCTGGAGCGGCAGCTACAAACTGATCGAGAAGGTTCTGACTGCTATCGTTATCCTGATGGCAGTGGTATTTATCGCAACAGCAGTTGCTTCCCCTGTTGACTGGGGCGCAGCCATCAAGGGCCTGTTCACACCTTCCCTGGGTGAGAATGATGTCATGACCGTCATCGGTCTGATCGGTACAACAGTAGTACCTTACAACCTTTTCCTGCATGCTTCCTCTTCTGCGGAAAGATGGACTTCCGGCAGCAAAGAGGATATCATCAATGCCCGTGTGGACTCCATTATCTCCATCGGTCTGGGTGGCCTGGTGTCCATGGCCATCATCATCGTGGCAGCAGCAAACTGCCAGGGTGCCGAGATCACCAGTGGCGCTGACATGGCGCTGGCGGTAGAGCCTGTACTCGGCTCCTGGGCAAAATGGTTTATCGCCATCGGTCTGCTGGCAGCCGGCTTTACTTCTGCCATTGCTGCACCTCTTTCCGCAGCTTTTGCCACTACCGGTGCTCTGGGTATGAAGAAAGACATGAAGGGCGGCAAGTTCCGTCTCGTATGGCTGATCGTTATCCTGATCGGTGCAGTTCTGGCCATCGCGCTGGGTTCTTCTCCCACACAGCTGATCCTGGTAGCTCAGGCGGCAAATGCCATCATTCTGCCGCTGATCGCCTTCTTCGTTATGTACTGTGTCAACTCCAGTTCCATGGGCAAGTACAGGAATGGCATCATCAGCAACATCCTGGGCGCAGTGATCATCGTGGTATGCTGCTTTATCTGCTATCGTAACTTCACCAGCTTCCTGACGTCTCTTTCTGCACTGATCGCAGGCTGATACAGCAGGAAAAAATATGGGATCATTCACTGCGAGAGCAGTAACATCAGGCCTGTCGCTTCTGCGGCAGGCCTGTCTGTGGTCCACTGAGGAAGGCTGACCGTTGAAACAATGAAAAAGAATGCAGAACAGCTGAGCCGTCTTTTTTATTGTTTTGGTGATCTGCAACCCCGGCCAGACCCGGGACACATGATTTTTACAGGGAGAAAATAAATGACAACTGCACTTTTTGCGATCATTCTGATGCTGGTAAATATCATACAGGCCATCACCGGATTTGCGGGGGCGCCTCTGGCTATGCCGCTCTGCATTGCCCTGGTGGGGATCAGCGATGCCAAGGCCTCCATCACCCTGATCTTTCTGCTGTCCTCGGCAGTCGTTACTTTTTCCAATCTGAAATACATTGCATGGAAGAAGCTGGCTGTGATGATCCTGCTGATGATCATCGGTATCATCCCGGGACTCTGGCTGTATGATAAGCTTCCCATTAAAGCCCTGATGATCATCTATGCGGTGATCGTGATCCTGATCGGCATCTGGAAGCTTCTGGCCAGGAACAGCGGAGATCTGAAAAAACCATGGACTTATGTGACACTGATCATGGCCGGCATCATGCAGGGTATGTTTACCAGCGGCGGTCCCTTTGTGGCTCTCTATGCATCTTCAGAGATCAAAGAGAAAAAGATTTTCCGGGCGACAGTTTCTTCTGTCTGGACCATTCTCAATATCTATCTTTGCTGGAATATGTACCGCCAGGGTATGTATACGGAAAATGCCTGTCAGCTGACCCTGTGGTCTCTGCTTCCGGTGGCAGCAGGCATCGTCATGGGCAGCCTGATCAACAGGAAGATCAAACAGACGACCTTCCTGAAACTGGTCTACGTCTTGCTGATCCTTTCCGGCGGCACCCTGCTGTTTAATGCATTCTGAATGAGATCGAATTATGGCTGATGTTTTATTCAACACTTTTGTCTATCTGCTGATCATAGGGATCGGCTGGACACTGAAAAAAATGAGGATCGTGGGACCACAGGCTGCGGATACGGTCATGGCACTGGTCATGAACCTGACCCTGCCCTGCCTGCTGATCAATTGTTCTGCCGGTGTGGCTATGAATGCCGGCATGCTGCTGTATCTGGTCCTGGGCGTTCTGGTCAATCTGGTGGGATTGGCTGTCAGCTTCTGCATTTCCGGAAAGAGAACCCCTGCCCGCATGCGGGGCGTTGCCATGCTGTCCTCCTCCGGTATTGATGTGGGGAATTTTGTACTGCCTTTTATCCAGACTTTTTTTGCCGGAACAGGCGTTATGATCCTTTGCATCTTTAATATTGGAAATACTATCATGAATTCCGGGGGCAACTATGCTATTGCTTCCAGAGTGGCGGCGAGTGAAGAAAGGTTTGGCGTGGCTGCTGTGCTGAAAAAACTTTTTTCGTCAGTAGCTTTTGATGCCTATCTGCTGATCCTGTTTATGGCCTGTACGGGTCTGCCCTGGCCCGAACGTTTCCTGCAGATCACCGGCGTGATCGGAGATGCCAATATCTTTCTGGTCATGATCATGATCGGTCTGAAACTGGAATTTTCCCTGCCAAAGGGGGAGCGGTCCCTCATGTGCCGGATCCTGCTGGTCCGGTTTGGCGTGGCTGCCCTGCTGACAGGCCTGACCTGTCTGCTGCCGGTCCCGACAGTGGCAAAGATCGTGCTGGCAGCGGCATATTTCGGACCGCCGCCTACCATTGCCAATGTATTTTCCAGAAAGCTCGGGTATGAAGGCAGTCTGGCGTCCCAGATCAATGTGATCTGCATTTTTACCGCTATGGCCATCATTACCGGGATCATGCTGCTGGCGGTGTGAAATACAGATCCGGAAACTATACAAAAAAAGAGCTGCGGCACGGAAGGTGCTGCAGCTCTTTGCTGTTTGGAAGTTTTTCTGTTAATGCGTCTCCTCTCAAGATCATCTGACCTTTGCCAGCAGCTTGTTCAGCTTGCCGGTGGTGTTTCTGACCTTTTCGATGGATACGTCATGGTTCATGACATCGATGATATTTGCGCAGTACTTGCTCATCTTTGCGGAACAGTACCAGGGGCGTTCCAGCAGTTCCGGACGCTGATAGATCAGGTCTGTGGTCACTACCTTGGAGATGATGCCCTTTTCGTAATATTCATCGAACTTTTCCAGACCGTGGGAGAAGAGACCGAAAGTGGCGCAGATGTAAACATTGCGTCCGCCTCTTTCCTTGACCTGCCGGGCAACGTCCAGCATGCTCTCACCGGAGGAGATCATGTCATCGATGACAACGGCATCTTTGCCGGCGATATTGTCCCCCAGGAATTCGTGGGCCACGATGGGATTCTTGCCGTTTACAATGGTGGAGTAGTCCCTTCTCTTGTAGAACATACCCATGTCGATGCCAAGAATATTGGAGAAGTAGACTGCTCGGGACATGGCGCCTTCATCGGGGCTGATGACCATGAGATGATCATTGTCCAGGGCCAGATCCGGGCAGCTCTCCAGCAGAGCCTGCAGGAACTGGTAGGTGGGGAAGTAATTGTCAAAGCCGCTGATGGGAGTAGAGTTCATGACACGGGGGTCATGGGCATCAAAGGTGATGACATTGTCCACATCCATGTCCTTGAGCTCCTGCAGCGCCAGGGCGCAATCCAGGGACTCACGGCCGTTTCTCTTGTGCTGGCGGCTTTCATAGAGGAAAGGCATGATGACATTGATACGTCTGGCCTTGCCTGTGGCTGCCGCGATGATACGCTTGAGATTCTGGAAGTGGTCATCCGGAGACATGTGATTCAGGTGACCGCATACAGTGTAGGTCATGCTGTAATTGCAGACATCTACCATCAGGAACAGGTCCACGCCCCGGACAGACTCTTTCAGGATACCCTTGGCTTCTCCCGTACCGAACCTGGGGCATTCACAGTTTACCAGGAAGGAATCTGCGGCATAGCCGTACAGGTCTTTTTTGCCGGGATTGATCTTCAGGATGGCCTGACGGAAGTCCACCATATAATCATTGACTTCCTGAGCCAGAGCTTCACATCCGGGCAGGGCGCAGATCTTCAGGGGAGCAACAGGGATCGAGTCAGCTAAATATTTCAGATTTGGCATAATAACCTCTTTTGCATGTTTTTTTAAATATCAGTTTCGTTATATCATGGATAATCAGAGAGTGTCAATGCTTGCTTTTTGCGGCGGCGGCTGTTATGATGTTTTTTGATTATGGGGTAGTCTGCATTGGGGCTGCCCGCTACTTTACAGGAAGAGGTAAAAACATGAGCAAACCCATCGTAGCCATTGTTGGCCGGCCAAACGTCGGCAAGTCTACGTTATTCAATGCGCTGGCCGGCAGCCGGCTGGCTATTGTCAAGGATACCCCCGGCGTGACCAGGGACCGCATCTATGCAGATGCCACCTGGCTGAATTACAGCTTCACCATGATCGACACCGGCGGCATCGAGCCGGACAGCAGCGATGTGATCCTGTCCCAGATGCGGGAGCAGGCCCTGATCGCCATGGAGACGGCAGATGTGATCCTGTTTCTGGTGGATGTGCGTCAGGGCCTTGTGGATGCAGATGCCAAGGTGGCCGATCTGCTCCGCCGCAGCAAGAAGCCGGTTCTGCTGGTGGTCAACAAGGTGGACAGCTTTGCCCGGCAGGAGATGGATGTCTATGAATTCTACAATCTCGGCATCGGTGAACCCATTCCCATCTCTGCGGAAGGACGGCAGGGGATCGGTGATCTGCTGGAAAAGGTGGTCAGCTATTTCCCGGATTCCTCCAAAGATGCGGAAGAGGATACGGATCCCCGGATCGCCATCGTAGGCAAGCCAAATGTAGGAAAATCCTCCATTATCAATAAACTGCTGGGAGAGGACCGGGTGATCGTATCAGATATTGCCGGTACGACCCGGGATGCTATAGACACCACCCTGCGCCGCAATCACAAGAATTATGTGATGATCGACACGGCAGGTCTTCGCCGGAAAAACAAGATCAAGGAAGAGCTGGAGCGTTACAGCATCATCCGTACGGTATCTGCGGTAGAGCGGGCGGATGTGACAGTTCTGGTCATTGATGCGGAAGAAGGCGTGACAGAGCAGGATGCAAAGATCGCCGGCATTGCCCATGAGCGGGGCAAAGGTATGATCATCGCAGTCAACAAATGGGACCTGATCGAAAAAAATACAAAGTCGGTCAAAGAATACACAGAAAAGATCCGGAGTGTTCTTTCCTTCATGCCCTATGCAGAGATCATCTTTATCTCTGCAGTTACCGGACAGCGCCTGCCAAAGCTGTTTGACATGATCGACAATGTCATCGAAAATCAGACCATGCGGGTGGCCACCGGTGTGCTGAATGAGATCCTGACAGAAGCTGTGGCGCTGCAGCAGCCGCCTTCGGACAAGGGACGACGCCTGAAGATCTTTTACATGACCCAGGTCTCTATCAAACCGCCCACTTTTGTGATTTTTGTCAATGACAAAAAGCTGATGCATTTTTCCTATCAGCGGTATCTGGAGAACCGCCTGAGGGATGCCTTCGGCTTCCGGGGCACTGCACTGCATTTCATCATCAGAGAGAGAGGAAACAAAGATTGACAGAACGGATCATTTGTCTGATCATCGGTTATTGCTTTGGCATGATCCAGACATCCTATTTATATGGAAGGACCAAAGGCATCGATATCCGTGAGCAGGGCAGCGGCAATGCCGGTACCACAAATGCCATGCGGACCTTCGGCAAAAAAGTTGGCCTGATCACGGCCTTCTGTGACATTGCCAAATGTATCGTCGCAGTGTTGATCGTGCGGCTCATCTATGGGGCAGGACACAGTGACATCATGCCACTGCTGTGCATCTATACATCAGCAGGTGTGATCCTTGGCCACAATTTTCCCTTTTACCTGCAGTTCCGCGGGGGAAAGGGCATTGCTGCCACTGCAGGCATGATCATCGCTTTTGGCGACTGGCGGCTGATCCTGCTGGGGGTCATCTGCTTCTTCGGCTTTTTTGTTCCCACCTGCTACGTATCCCTGGGTTCCCTGGCCCTGTCAGCAGAATTCCTGATCGGCAGCGTGATCCTCGGTCAGATGGGAGCTTTCGGCATGAGCCAGGAGCTGCTGATCGAGATGTACATTATCATTGCCTTACTGACCCTGATGGCCTATGTGAAGCACAGAGGCAATATTTCCCGGCTGCTCCACGGAACGGAGAGAAAGACCTATCTGTTCCGGAAGAAGCCGGAAGGAGAAGCATAAATTTTCAGATACCGGGAGAGGAGAAAGAATTATGGCAAAGATCGCGATCATCGGATCCGGCAGCTGGGGCACTGCACTGGCATGGCTTTCCCAGCAGAACGGACATGACGTAACCCTCTGGTCCTTCCTGAAGGAAGAGACAGAGATGTTTGTGAAGCATCATCAGAATACAGATAAGCTGCCGGGTGTCATCCTGGCGGAGGATACTGTATATACCAGTGATCTGGAAGAGGCAGTGAAAGAGCAGGATCTGCTGATCCTGGCGGTCCCCTCTCCGGCAGTCAGAGCCACATCAAAGAATATGGCCCCCTTTATCAAAGAGGGACAGGTGATCGTGGATGTGGCAAAAGGTATAGAGGAGAGTACCCTCATGACCATGACGGATATCATTGAGCAGGAGATTCCCCAGGCAGATGTGGCGGTCCTTTCCGGTCCAAGTCATGCGGAAGAAGTGGGTCGGGGCATTCCCACGACCATCGTGGCAGGTGCTCACAGCAGAAAGACAGCGGAATATATCCAGAGTCTGTTCATGAGCCCCAGCTTTCGTGTATACACCAGCTCGGATATGCTGGGGATCGAGATCGGCGCTGCACTGAAAAATGTCATTGCGCTGGCAGCAGGCATGGCAGATGGTCTGGGATATGGTGACAATACCGAGGCAGCTCTGATCACCAGAGGTATGGCAGAACTGGCAAGACTGGGCCTGGCTATGGGCGCCAATGTAAATACCTTATACGGCCTTTCCGGCATCGGTGACCTGATCGTTACCTGTGGCAGCAAGCACAGCCGTAACCGACGGGCCGGCAATCTGATCGGCCGTGGCTACAACATGCAGCAGGCTATGGATGAAGTGCATATGGTAGTAGAGGGTGTTTATTCTGCAAAGGCAGGCAAGAAGCTGGCAGAAAAGTATCAGATTGATATGCCGATCATTCAGGAAGTCAATAAAGTCCTGTTTGAGAATAAGCCGGCAGCGCTGGCTGTCAACGAGCTGATGCTGCGGCACAGAAAGGATGAAATAGAGACCTGGTGATATCACCGGGTCTCTTTCAGATACGGTATAGGGGGCGTGCTTCAGACCATGCGGTCCAGATCCAGACCCCGCAGGTCTTCCGGCGGGTTGGAGGAGCGGAAGGACTCATCCAGGATATCGATGGTCTTCATCTCTTTTTCCGAAAGGGAAAAGTCCAGAATGTCCAGGTTTTCCCGGATACGCCGGGGCTTGGAAGAACGGGGAATGATGGCGATATTCTGCTGGATCAGCCATCGGAGACCTGTCTGGGCAGCGGTTTTTCCGTGATTTCCCCCAATGTTTTCCAGCAGTTCCCGGTCTGCATACGCGCCTCTGGCAAGGGGGGCATAGGCCTGGAGAGCGATTCCCTTGGCATTGCAGTATTCCTTCAGATCCCTTCTGTTCCAGAGGGGATGGAATTCCACCTGATTCACGGCAGGAACCGTGTCGGAGCTCTGGGCCAGGTGCTCCAGCTGCAGGACACTGAAATTGCTGACGCCGATAGACCGGACCAGACCTTCCTCCCGGAGTTGTTCCAGTTCCTTCCAGGTTTCCGTGTAGAAACCCGGTACCGGCCAGTGGATCAGATACAGATCCAGATAATCTGTCTGCAGACGTTCCAGACTGCGGAGAAATGCGCCCCGGACATCTCCCATGCGCTGGGCATTGTTCCAGACCTTGGAGGTCAGAAAAAGTTCCTCTCTGGGGACGCCGGAAGAGGCCAGAACTTTGCCCAGCAGGTCTTCATTGCGATACATGGAGGCTGTGTCAAACAGGCGGCAGCCTGCTTCCAGCGCTGCATTGACAGAAGTTTTCATCTGTGCTTCTGTGGCAAGCTGATAAACGCCCATGCCGATCATCGGCAGTTGATGGTTGTCATTCAAAGGTATTGTAGGTATCATGATGTGCTCCCTTCGAAGATTCCTGATCTTTGTGACGCGCATGAGTCCATGGATGAAAATGGGTCCGAAAACCACTTCCGGATTTGCTGCGAAGTGTTTTCGGACAAATGGTATAGGCGCAATCACAACTGTTTCCTATCATACCACGGGAATGGCATTTGGAAAAGGGAGGATCCGTAAAAACCCGGAGAGACACTTTATATTAAACTATAAGGAGACCACTATGAAATATACAGAATTATCCTGTCGGGACTTCACTGATATTCTTGCAACAAAGGCCCCTGTGCCGGGCGGCGGCGGGGCATCTGCTCTTGTGGGTGCTATCGGAACAGCTCTCTGCAGCATGGTAGGCAGCCTGACTGTCGGAAAGAAAAAGTATGCAGCCGTGGAGGAAGAGATGCAGGAGCTGATGAAGAAGACAGCAGAGCTGCAGAGGGAGCTGCTGGAACTGGCAGAGCGGGATGCAGAAGTTTTCGAGCCTTTGTCAAAGGCATACAGTCTGCCGAAAGCGACAGAGGAAGAGCAGCAGAAAAAGGCGGAGATCATGGAGCACTGTCTGAAGGAAGCATGTCAGGTTCCGCTGGAGATCATGGGCTGCTGCTGCCGTGCCATTGCTCTGCTGCAGGATTTTGCGGAAAAGGGATCTGTGATGGCAGTCAGTGATGCCGGTGTGGCTGCGGCCTGTTTGCGGGGTGCTCTGCAGGGCGCCAGCCTGAATGTCTATATCAATACAGGTTCCATGAAGGACAGAGCAGCTGCGGAGGCATGGAATCGGGAATGCGATGCCATGCTGGCAGAGTATGCGCCAAAGGCAGAGCAGGTTTTTACCTATGTCAGAGGCAGACTGCAGAAATAAGTAATAGAAATTTCCGACAGAAAGGACATCATATGGCAAAAAGATTACTTGGAAAAGAAGTCAATGCAGCATTGAATGAGCGGGTGCGTGCCCGTGCGGATGCCCTGCGGGAGAAAGGGATCATACCCAAGCTGGCCATTCTTCGCGTAGGGGAAAGAGAGGATGATCTTTCCTATGAACGGGGCGCCATGAAGCGCTGCGAGACCCTGCATGTAGAGGCAGAAAGATATCTGCTGCCGGCTGACTGCAGCCAGGAGCAGCTGCTGGATACCATCCGCAGACTTAATGAAGATACCTCTGTACATGGCGTGCTGATGTTCCGTCCCCTGCCCAAAACATTGAATGAAGCAGAAGCTGTGGAGCTTCTGGCGGCAGAAAAGGATGTGGACGGCATCAAGGCAGAGTCTATGGCCGGCGTTTTTATGGGGAAGGAGATCGGCTATCCGCCCTGTACAGCACAGGCAGTCATGGAGATCCTGGAGCATTACGGAATCGACTGTGCCGGCAAAAAGGCCGTGGTCGTGGGCAGAAGTCTGGTGATCGGAAAACCGGTTGCCATGATGCTGCTGCAGAAAAATGCGACAGTGACCATCTGCCACACCAGGACACGGGATCTGCCGGCGCAGGCCAGAGAGGCTGAGATCCTGGTGGTGGCTGCGGGAAAAGCAGGCGTAGTGGATGAAAGCTACGTGACACCGGGGCAGATCGTGATCGATGTGGGCATTCATGTGAATGACCAGGGAAAACTGTGTGGCGATGTACAACTGGACAGAGTGGAGCCTGTGGTAGAGGCCATCACCCCGGTTCCCGGCGGCGTCGGCGGTGTGACGACCAGCGTTCTGATCTCTCATGTAGTTTCTGCGGCAGAGAAAAAAGAAAGTTGACATAACGAGAGTTTTCCTGTATAGTTTTCTTATCGAAAAAGATTTCGTCTTTTGTTGGAGCGGATCCACTGCTTTCTCCTTTCATAACCCCGGATCCGTTCCTTCTATAAACATTTCAAAGCCGTTTCGGCAAATTTCACTTATCGGAATCCAGAACATTGAAGAAGATCATAGTCGAATTATGCAATGCTGCAGGAGAATTTCTGACAGATCTGGAGGTGTCTCCGGAGCTTTCCGCAGAAGAGCTGCTGCAGATTTTGAAAGCAAATCAGTTTCCGGGGATATCATCGGAAGTCCGCTGTCTGTGGGGTGGGATGCCTCCGGTACTGCTCTGCGGCAGGCTGACACTTACCGCCTGCGGCCTCCTGCATGGCAGCCGCCTCTGTCTTTGCGGAGCGGAAATTGAGAGAAAATTTGAAAATCTTTATACAGAAGGAGAGCGGTATCCGCTGGACAATTGTCTGGAGCTTTCTTCCTGCAGTCGTCTGTTTCTGGGCACAGACCGGAGCAGTCATTTTCTGTTTCGGCAAAAGACAGCAGCCCCTTTTCTGACAGAGATGAGAAAATCAGACCAGCAGTGGGTCCTGACCCTGCGGCGGGACAACGGAAAATTGTTTTATAACGGCCGCAGGCTGCAGGAACCTGCTCTTCTGCGGGATGGGGATTTTTTCTTCCTGGATTTCAGCCTTTTCTACTACAGCGAAGGCTGTCTCTGGTTTGAGGACCGGACAGATCTGCAGCTGCGTCAGCTTCCCTTTTCTCCAAGGGAGAGAAATTCCCGGTATCCGTATTTTTCGCCGGCAGCCAGGATCCTGCAGAAATTACCGGAAGGGGATATGGAGATCCTGGATCCTCCGCCGGCTCCGGTCAGGAATTCCGTTTCTGTCCTGCAGAGACTGCTTCCCTCTGTCGGTATGCTGGTTATGGCCGGTCTGCTGGCATCCGCCGGCAGCGGCATGCTGGTGTTCTCCTGCTGCTCTGCAGGGATCAGTATGGTGACAGCAGCTCTGGTCATGCTGCGGGAAAGAAGAGATCACCGCCGCCGGATCAGAGAAAGAGAGCATACATACCGGGAATATATCACGCGCAAAAGAAAAGAACTGCAGCTGCTGCGCGGGAAGGAGCGGGAGATCCTGATGCAGCGTTATTTTCCCCCGCTGCAGGGCCTGCAGCATCTGAAGAGATTTGAAGACGGCTTTTTCGACCGCCGAAGAGGAGATGCGGATTTTCTGCATTTGTATCTGGGAACGGGTCCGGTGGCCGGACCAGGCAGGGTCTCTTTGCAGGAGCGGGAACAGCTGCTGCAGAAGGATGCCCTGGAAGAACTGCCGGCAGCGCTGGCAGAGGAATTCGCCGTATTGGAAGCGGCGCCTGTCTGCTGTGATCTGACGAGGAATCCTGTGGCAGGCATTCTGGGGCCGGGGAAACTGCGGCAGGATTTCCTGCGCAGTCTGATCGCGGATCTCTGCCTGCGGCATTTTCCCGACACGATTTCTCTTTTCGTATTTGGAAATGAAGAGGAGCAGAACAGCTGTCGCTGGATGCGTTTCCTGCCTCATCTGAATGAAACAGAGGGACTGGACAGAAATCTGGCCTGGGATCGGCCCGGCCGAAAAAAGCAAATGGATTTTCTGTATCGGGAGCTGTGTGGGAGAGAAGCCGGAAAAGCCTATGACAGGGAACTTGTATTGCTGTTTTATTCCAGCGAAGATCTGCGGGCCCATCCCTTGTCTTCCTTCCCGGAAAAAGCGGAAAAACTGGGCGCGGTTTTTCTGATGTGTGAGGACAGGCTCTCCCGCCTGCTGCCTTCCTGCCGGAAGATCATTTCCCTGCAGCCGGGGCAGACAGGATGGCTGCAGACACCGGAGGGAGGACTGCCACAGCCGTTTGTATGGCAGATATTATCAGAAGAGCAGGCAGAGGAAATGGCGGCTTTTATGGCGCCGGTACAGAGTGAAAAGATACTGGGGGACAGGGCCCTTCCGGAAACGGTGGGACTTTTTGAATTGCTGGGTCTTTCTTCCGCGGAGGAATGGACGGTGGACAGGAGCTGGACGCCGGAAGCGGATGGATCTCTGAAAGCGCTGGTAGGCAGATCTGCAGAAGGTCCGGTAGGTCTGGATCTGCATGACAGGGCCCAGGGTCCTCACCTGCTGCTTGGCGGCACCACAGGATCCGGAAAGTCAGAGGTTCTGGTGACCCTGATCCTGTCATTAGCTGTGTCCTATGCCCCCTCTCAGGTGGCCTTTCTGGTGATCGATTTCAAAGGAGGAGGTATGCTGGGACCACTGCGAAAGCTGCCCCATATGGCAGGCCTGATCAGCAATATTGATGAGGCGGATCAGGAGCGTTCTCTTTCCTCCCTGCGGGCTGAAATGGAGAGACGTCAGCGTCTGTTTGCGGAGGTGGGGGTCAATCACATTGATGATTACAGAAAAAAGTGCCGGACAGATGGAGGAGAACTCCTGCCGCATCTGCTGGTGATCGTGGATGAATTTGCGGAACTGAAAGCAGAGCAGCCGGATTTTATGAAGGAACTGATCTCTGCATCCCGGATCGGCAGAAGCCTGGGAGTTCACCTGCTGCTGGCAACGCAGAAGCCCTCCGGCCAGGTGGACGATCAGATCTGGAGCAATTCCAATGTGAGGATCTGCCTGCGTGTACAGAGCCGCAGCGACAGCAGTGAGATCCTGCATTCTCCTCTGGCGGCGGAGATCAGCAGTCCCGGAAGGGGCTATCTGCAGGTGGGCAGCCAGGAGGATTTTACACTTCTTCAGTTTGCCTACAGTCAGATGCCTGCTGACTTTCCACTGGAAACCGGCCGGGTTCTGGAAGCAGCTGTGGTCCTGCCGCAGGGGGAAAGAGTTCCGCTGAGATGTCCGGATCTCTTTTCTGCGGAGAAGACAATGCCTGGATCAGATGATCAGTCAGATGGTCTGCTGCCGCTTTCGCCGGATTTCCCGGACAGGGAGAAGACACTTACCGGAAAGACAGATTCCGACAGACCACCGCAAAGTCAGGCGGAGGCTCTGACAGAGCAGATCTGCCGGCAATGCAGAGAAATGGGGATTCCGGAGGCTCGACAGGTATTTCTGCCGCCCTTGCCGGAACTGCTCCCTGTGCCGGACATTCCGCTGGTATTTTCAGAGCTGTCGGCGCAGGAACAGAACCTTCAGGTGGAGATCGGCCTGCTGGACGATCCGGAGCATCAGGAGCAAAGATGTTTTTCCGTGGGACTTGAAGAGGGCAACTGCCTGCTGATCGGGCCGCCCGGCTGCGGAAAAACAAACCTCCTGCGGCACGTGCTGCTGGCTCTATGCAGCAGATTTTCTCCGGAAGTACTGCAGATCTACGGCATGGATCTGGCAGGCGGCGAATTGAAAAGATATGAGGCACTTCCCCAGGTGGGCGGCGTAGTCTGCACGCAGGAGGAAGAAGATCTGCAGCAGCTGTTCCGCATACTGGAAACAGAGATCAGAGACAGGAGGGCTCCGGCCGGCAGAAAGTCTCATCACAGGATCCTGGTGCTGATCGACAATTATGCTGCTTTGAGGGAACTCTACCTGCGGGAAGAGGATCTGCTGCAGCCCCTTCTGCGGGAAGGTCCGGGCTGTGGTATCACCTTCTGGATCACAAACCGGACAACAGCAGGTATTCCCTATGCTGCGCTGACGAGTCTGGAGCAGCGTCTGCTTTTCTTCGGCGCAGATGCCGGAGAGTCCTATACCCTTTTCTCCACAGGACGAAAAAAGAGGCCTCTGCTGCCAGGAAGATGCTATATGGAGGAGGGCAGAAAGCTGTACGAGCTTCAGAGCTATAGGGCAGAAGCGTTGGGGAAGGTTCGGAAAAAGGAACTGCAGAAGCTTTTCGGCAGCATGTCCAGACCCGGCATCCCGAATATGCCGGAACGCTGCACGGCAGCGTATCTGAGAAGGCAGGGGCTCATGCTTCCGGAAAGGAAAGAGATCTGGCTGGGAATCCGCCATCAGGACAGGACTGCAGTATTGCTGCAGCAGAGACAGAGAAGAGTCCTGGCAATTCTGGGCTATGGTGAAAGCAGCTGGCTCTCTTTTCTGCACTTCCTGCAGGAGGAACTACAGGAAACACAACAGGAGTTTCTGTGTCTGGTGGATTCTGCCGGGGCGTTGGGGGAGGCGCAGTGGGATTCAGCCTTCCTTACAGAAGAACCGGAGGGATTTCTGACACTTCTGGAGAAAAAACTGGAGCAGCGGGGAAATGCGTCACGCTGCATGATCCTGCTGCATCATCCGGAGGCGGCGGAATTTCTCAGCGCGTCGGAGAGTCTGCTGTCAAAACTGAAAGAATGTCTCAGACCCTCTGTGGACTGGCAGGGCTTTCTGATGTTTTCCTGTCTGGAAGACAGGATGATCGGCTATCATTCCCCGGAACTGCTGAGACTTCTGCGGGAGCAGCAGCAATTTCTGGTCTTCCGGGATCTGAGGATGGTACAGATGGCGGAACTGCGGCCGGAGTATCTTCGAAGAGAAAAGAAGCCCCTTCTGCCGGGAGATGCTTTTCTGGTGGAAGGCGGCATACCTGACAGAATACGGCTGGGGCAGGCAGAGCAGACATGGAGGTGACAAATGGAGGATCTGTCTTTTTGGGAAATCATAGCATCAGCAGCAGAAAGGACGATCACGGAAGCCGGTCTGCAGCTTGCTGATCTGAGCCGCAGACAGGAGCAGCTACAGAGATTTTCTGTGGAAGTACAGAAGGAAAGCGCTGAGAGCAGCCGCCTGTTTTCGGAAAAACTCCGGCTGCTGGAGGAACTTACGACACTCGGCCGGGACAACAGGGCAGTAAAAGCCTATCAATGGCAGATGACGGCCCGGATTCATGCTGCGGCGGCTCGCATCACAGGTTTATGCAGCGGTCTGACAGAGCAGATCTCACAGCAGCTGAGTCGGTGGTCGGCGCAGGAGGCCGCTCTCAGAGAGCAGGTCAATCTGGCAGAACTGCAGAGGCAGCAATGCATGGAAAAACTGCAGTCAGCGGGTGAGAGCTTATGATCAGCAAAGATACGGAATACAGCAGAGCGGGAAATCAACTGCAGATCTATCTGGATTTTTTGCAGAGAAGTGCCGGACAATGGGAAATACTGCTGGAGCAGGCAGCGGATCTGGGAATTCAGGACGCCAATATCTGCCCGGAGATCCGCAGGCTGGCAGGACAGGCAGGAAAGATCTCCGGCAAACTGGCTGATACAGAGGACAGGCTGGTGGAAATCTTCCGGGAATTCCTGCAGGCCGTGGAGGAAGGAGACCGGATCTGACCTGCTTTTTTGCCAAAGGAGGAAACTGTTTGGATACAGAGATCAAAGTGGACTTGTCTGCACTGACAGATATTTCCGCCCGATTGCGAAAACTGGCGGAGCAGGTGGAAGGAAGAAAAATAACGATCGCTCTGCCAAAGTCCAGGGGGCAGATGTCTTCTGCAGTCAGAACTGCGGAGGCAGCAGCCATGGCGGCGGGAAAACAGCTGGCAGGGGATATCCGGCAGGCAGCAGACGACCTGACCGCAGCCGTACAGGAATTTCGCAGTACAGACCGGGAACTTGCGTCCGGTTGGAAGGAGTAGGATGAAGAAGACACTGCCGGCAGTATTTCTGTCGATGACACTGGGCATATCGGCATGCGCCGGGGAAGAACGGGAGGAAACAGTGGTGCTGACAGAGCAGCAGAAGGAGATCCTGGCAGAGGAAGGTCTGCCTGTGGAGAAAGCCGCATTAAATGACGCCCAGCTGGATGCCATTGAGAGCATACAGGAATTGCTGGACTGGCTGGCGGAAAGCTATGATGATCATTTTGTGTATCAGGGATATCTGCATGGAAGCAGCACAGAGCCGGAAACTCTGTTTGTGGAATCCGAAAAGCTGAGCTGCAGGATCACAGTGACAAGACGGTATGACGGAACCCGGGAGCTCATTGAGAGCGATTATGAAGAGAAGGCAGCCGGAGAGCCTTATGAGAAACTGCAGACGGCGTACTGGCAGTCTCAGGGTTTTGAACAGGCGCATGTATTTGCCAATGTTCTGTCTGTCAGTGATGGAGAGGGCAGCCTTCTGCAAAGGGCCAGGTGTCATGTATATGTTCTGCTGTCAGCCGGCCAGATGGCGGGGAAGACGCTGGATGATCTGCTGGAAGATTACCTGGACTGGTACCGGGAGCAGGGCGGCCGCAGTCAGCATCTGATCCGGATCGGCTTGCTGGCAGAGGAAGACCCCGGTGATATCTATATGACAGAAGAAACGGTCGCTGATGTATTTGCGTCAGACAGGATCCTGGAGACTGCCGGCAGAAGCCTGCAGACAGACGGTAGCCGCGGGGATCCGGACCGGAAAGGAGCCGGAGCATGCTGAGTGACCGACAGTTGATGCTGTTGGAGCAGCTGACCTATATGAGCAGCGGTGTCACCGATGTCTGTGGTGCTGAGGCACCGACCATCTGGGAAGCAGGTTCCCTGGAGGAACTGCTGGGGGGCTTTGACAAAAATGCGCTGCAGCAGCTGGAAGATATCGGTACCATCAATTTTGTACAGGGCAGTGAATGGGCTGCCGTGATCCGGGAGATCCGATCAGACCCGGAGCTGATGGCTCTGCAGATCAGCGACCATGCAGCAAATGAGAACGGCTGTCTGACGGCTCTGACTTTCACTTCTCCCGGGGAAGCGGATAGTGCGATCGTTGCCTTCCGCGGCACCACCGATGGTGATGAATGGGCAGACAACATGGAAGGCCTGAACCGAAGTGACACGAAAGCACAGAAGGAAGCCCTGGATTACGTGGAGGCGCTTCCTTATGAGAAGATCACCGTGGTCGGCCATTCCAAGGGCGGCAACAAGGCCCAGTATGTTTCCGTGCTTTCTCCTAAAGTGATACATGGGGTTTCCATGGATGGGCAGGGCTTCTCCGATGAATTTTTGGAGAAGTATGAAGAAGAGATCAGGGCCAATGCCGGCAAGGTTACCTGCTATTCGCTGGAAAATGATTTTGTACACATCCTTCTGCAGAGCCTGCCTGGTGCAGAGCAGCTGTATGTCACCGGCAGCGGCATGGAAAACGGCGCGGAAAATCACAGTCCGGATTCCTTTTTCTGCTTTGGTTATGACGAGGAGGGGCGGATGGTACTGCAGGAGAAGGATGGAGAGATCTGTCTGGCTTTTACGGAAGAAAGCTCCGGCATGGCATATCTGCATGGCTTTACCGTAGATCTTCTGCAGCGGCTTCCGGAGACTGAAAAAGAAGAGCTTGTTTACTATCTCAGCGCCCTGATCCGGGTCGCGGCAGAGGGAGAGACGGTGCGATATCAGGGGAATACCTATGATACTTCCGGCATGGCAGAACTTGTCATTTCGAATCCATCTGCGCTGGCTTCCGTGCTGGCCTGCTTTCTTCTGTATACAGAAGAGCATCCTCTGACGGTGGATATCGTTCAGACCCTGCTGCAGGACTTTCAGCTTCTGGATGCCGATGGAGATCAGACAGCAGGCAGCTCGGATGAACGTGTTTTGCTGCAGGGATTGCCTGATGCGCTTTTGTCTGCCGGGAATTTCCTGCGTCTGCAGGGGATACTGCGCCTGCTATCCGTTTTTCTTGCAGCAAAAGGACTCTCCCTTGATCTGAATTCCCTCAGCTCAGAGGTGCTGAAGAATCTGGGAGCCTGGAAAAACAGAAGCGGGCGTACAGGAAGCACTGCGGTCACTGCCGGGGACGATACCAGGGATTATTCCGCGGCAGCGGAGGATGCATGGCTGTCCGTCTGCAGCGGAGTTGGCAGAGACCTTATGACAGATCCTGTCGATTGGAGCAGCTTCCGGGGCGAGAGCTGGTACGGAGAGATCGGTGCAGGTGAAGCAGAGGCTGAGATCCTGTCCATCCGGCAGGAACTGTATGAGCAGCATCAGCAATTGCAGGAGCGGGTCCGTGAAAGATTTGCAGAGATGGATCGTATCGACAGTAGATATGGTCGTATGCTACAGGCTCTGCAGAACGAATTCCGTGCTGCGGTAACATAGCTTTTATGATATGCGTGAGTCAATGGGCTGGAAATGGGCGCAAAAAGCCCTTTAGGGTTTGCAGCGAAGCAATTTTCCAGCTGCGGTAACATAAAGTATGGAGTCGCGGGAAGCGCGGCATTGTCCGATGCTTTACGAAGAGAAGCGATGTGAAAAGTTTGAGCTGAAGAGTTAAAAATCCCAGCAAAAAGAAGGAGGAAATGAAAAATGTCAGAACAGATCAGGATCAGTCCGGAGCAGATGCGCATGCGTGCGAAAGAGTATCGGACAGAAGGTACCAATGTAGATCAGGTGATCAGCAAAATGGATAGCCTGCTGCAGGCCCTGCAGAGTGAATGGGAGGGCAGCGCCAGTGAATCCTACAGCAGCCGCTATCAGGAGCTGCGGCCCGGCTTTACCAGAATGTCAGAACTGATCGGAGAGATCTCTGCGGCACTGGATCAGACCGCAAGGGTCATGGAAGAGACGGATCAGCAGATCGCCGGTTATTTCAGAACCTGAGATGCAGAATTTCAAACGAAAAAAGGGTGTTGTCCAAAGCTGCGGATAACACCCTTTCTCATTGAAGGGATTTATGGTATTATGATGGAAACTTCCCCTGACAAAAATCCGAATGGAGCGACGAATCTGTTCAGTTAGGAAATTCGAATTTTTGTCAGCTTGACGAGATAAGTGAGGCAGGAAATCTGTTGATTTCCGGCTTTGAACATATGCAGAGCAGTAAAGTGAAGGCAGATGTCTGTAAAGGAGGATATCCGGATGACAGATCTTGAATTTGCAATAGAATTTTCCAAAAGAGCTCATGAGGGGCAGACAGACAAAAGCGGCAAGCCTTATTTCCTGCATCCGGAAGCAGTGGCTGCCGGCGTAACTTCGGAAAAAGCGAAGATCGCGGCTTATCTGCATGATACGGTAGAAGACACGCCAGTGACGATGGAGGTGATCCATCTGCTGTTTGGTTCGGAGATGGGGGAAATCGTGGATTGCCTGACCCATCGCCCGGAAGAAAGTTACATGGAGTATATTCATCGGGCTGCCGGGAATCCCGTGGCCAGAGAAGTCAAACTCAGTGATCTTCACCACAACATGGATGTCAGCAGACTGCCTGTGATCGATGAAAAAGCAGAGAAGAGGATGGAGAAATACAGAAAAGCCAGGGAATATCTGATGGAGGTAGCGCAATGTTAGAAGATTTTGGCAAAAAAATAGTTGGATTTGGTTCTTCTGTCAGGCAGAGTTCCAAAGATTTTACGGACACGGTAAATCTGAAAGCGCAGATCGACAAGTGCAGAAAGGAGATCTCTGCCAGCTTCCTGCAGCTGGGAGAGGAGTTTTACAACAGAAATGCCCAGCAGCCGCCGGCCGAATATGCAGGTATCCTGCAGCAGATCACCCAGTTGAAGCAGGAGATCGTCCGTCTGGAAAATGAGATCAGGACCATCAAGGGGATCCGTACATGCCCCCGATGTTCCTGTGATGTCGGCCCGGATGTGTTCTTCTGCACAAACTGCGGCTTCAGTATGCCACCGGTGCAAAAGGCCGGGGGTCAGGGACCGGTTTGCTGCAGCTGCGGCAATGAGCTGAGAGAAGGGATGCTGTTCTGTACCAATTGCGGGAAGAAGATCGATCCGTCTGTCTTTGCGGCTCCGGCAACTGCTCCGTCAGAACCAAACAGAAAGATCTGCCCGACCTGCGGTTCCTCCATGCCCATGGATTTCCGCTTCTGTGAGGAGTGTGGCACTCCTCTGCCGCAGGCAGCAGTGCAGGAAGCACCTGCAGCGGGAAATTTCGCCCGTCCGGTAGAGAACCATGCGGAGACATCCGGACAGGCACAACCGGAAAGATACGTACAGACCTCTACGCAGCCGGCAGAAAGCTTTGCAGAGGTTTCTGCGCCATCTCAGACAGCGGAAAGCTATACAGAGACTCCAGAGTCAAAACAGGAGTCCGGAAATGATATGGAGTCTCCAAAATCTGCGCAGCCGGCAGGCAACTATGCGGAGACTTCAGGACAGGTACAAACGGCAGAAAATGACAAGCAGCCGGATGATCCGGCGCCTGCTGCAGAAAGCTACGCAGAGATTTCGGAGCCGACTCAGACACCGGAAAACCATGGGCAGCCTTTTGTTCAGACGCAGGAGAATGATGACAGGTCTTCAGAGCAAGTAACATCCGCCCCGGCAGAGGATTTCGCAGGTACGTCTGCAGCCGGAAGCTTTGCTGAGCCTTCAGAATCCATGCAGTCCGCAGAGGTGAATTTCCCAGAGGATGCTGCGCCGGCACAGCCAGTGGGAAGCTATACACAGCCTGTTGAACCTGCACAGACAGTAGAAAACCTTGCAGAGACGACAGAATCCGGACAGCCCACAGAAGAGGCACAGCAGTCGGAAGCCTCTGAATCACTGGAAGTTGAAAAGGCAGAACCGGAAGGTACAGAAAATGCCCGGGCGGACGTACCGGAGGCCGGAGAAACCGCACGGGAGAATGCGCAGGCAGCAAAAGAAATGAGATCCATGTTCTGCACCAGATGCGGTGCAAAGCTGGTGGAAGAATTCAAATTCTGCATTGAATGCGGGGCAAAGGTACCGGAAGCATAATACTATTCTGCGGAAAGTTGTCCATTTGAGGGGAGAGAGATGAGCGAGGAGAAAAAGAACAGTCCGGAAACAGAAGGCAGGGCGCAAAGCCCGGGACAGAAAGTCTGGCCCTTTCTGCTTTTTGTGGTTCTCTGGACAGCTGCAGCGGTCATTGGCTGTATCTATTCCTGGAATGTAGAGTATTATTCCACCAGATTTCAGGAAGGCACTGTGATCAACGGAGAGGATGTCAGCGGAAAGACACCGGAAGAAGTGGATCGTGCGCTGGCAGATCAGGTGGCGGAGTTTGAACTGACCCTTGTTTTCCGGGGGGACCAGGAGGAGAAGATCAGCGGAGAGGACTTTGACTATCATTATGTGTCGGCCGGTGAGGCGGCAGAGATCTTTGCTGCGCAGGATCCCATGTGGTGGTTCGAGCCATGCATCTGGCCGGAAAAGGGAGTGACGGAGGAGGTCACGCTGGCAACGGATTTTGATAAAAAGAAGCTGAAGAAACAGGTGGCCGCTCTGCCGGAGATGCAGGAGAAAAATATGGAGGCGCCTGTGGATTCTGTGCTTGACAGTGATGACACCCACTTTTTTGTTACGGAAGAGACTGAGGGGAATACCCTGGAGACAAAACCGGTGCTGAAGGCAGCCGTAAAGGCTGTCAAAAATGGTGAAACCGAGGTGGATGTAGAGAAGCTGCAGGTATATCAGAAGCCCGCCGTCCGCCAGGACGATGAAGAACTGAATGCGGAGGCAGATTCCCTGAACACCCTGCTCTCCGCCAGCGTGACCTACACTTTGCCGGAAGGCGAAAAGGTCCTTTCCGCTGAGGTCCTGAAAAGCTGGCTTTCTGTGGATGACAAGGGAAAGTATTACAAGGATGAAGAGGTCTGGAATCAGCATATTGCAGAATATGTGGATATGCTCTGTGCTGAGGTGGATACCTATGGCGGAGACCGTCTCTTCAATGCCACAGATCTGGGCGAGATCACCGTCAGCGGCGGTGAGTATGGATGGAAGATCGACAGAACCGCAGAGATCGCACAGCTGCAGGCGGACCTGGCTTCTGCTTCCGCAGTGACCCGGGAGCCGGTCTATTCCCATGAGGAATTGTATACAGAAAATCATGGTATCGGTCAGAATTATGTGGAGATCGATCTCAGCCGTCAGCATCTGTGGGTCTATCTGGACGGAAAAATGAAAAAAGACGCAGATATTGTGTCCGGCATGATGATCGCGTCCAGATATACGCCGGAAGGCACCTATCAGATCTATTACATGCAGAGGGGCCGCACCCTGCGGGGAGAGCAGCAGGCGGATGGCAGTTATCAGTATGAGTGCTACGTGGATTACTGGATGCCTTTCAATGGCGGCATTGGTATGCATGATGCGACCTGGAATCCATCCTTTGGCGGCACCAGGTATATCAACAGTGGTTCCCATGGCTGTATCAATCTTTCCTTCGATGACGCAAAAACCATTTTCGGTCTGGTGGAGACCGGAATGCCTGTGATCTGCTACTATTCAGAGCCCTATTCCCTGCATGGCTGATCCGGGAAAATGGCAATGACGCAGGTGGAAAAATGCTGAAAGAAAAAGTACTGGCAGAATTGGAACAGAATAAAGGGAAACCTGTTTCGGGACAGATCCTGGCGGAGAAAAACGGTGTTTCCAGAAATGCTGTGTGGAAATGTATTTCCGCTCTGAAACAGGAGGGGTATCGCATAGATTCCGTCCGGAAAAAAGGATATGTCCTCTCTGCAGAGAATGACATTCTTTCTGTCCCCGGTATTCGCAGCTTCCTGTCGGAAGGATATGCGCAGACGGAGATCTGTGTATTTGATACTGTGGATTCCACCAACAATGAAGCAAAGCGTATGCTGGCATCCGGCCATGAGGGCAGGGCACTGCTGGTCAGTGACAGGCAGAGTGATGGCCGGGGGAGAAAAGGAAAAAGCTTTGCCTCTCCCTCTGGGGGGATGTACCTGTCCGCCGTGCTGCCGGCACAGCTTCCGGCAGGAGATGCCAATCGTATCACGCTGATGGCTGCAGTAGCGGTCTTGCGCTGCCTGAAAAAATATACCGGGCAGGATATCCGGCTGAAATGGATCAATGATCTGTTTCTGCGGCAGAAGAAGATCGGTGGGATCCTCACGGAAGCTATCCTGGATCCGGAGGAGGGCAGGATTACAGATGTTGTGATCGGCATTGGCCTGAATCTTGCGACAGATGCTCTGCCGGCTTCCCTCAGAGGACGGGCGGCTGCGCTCAGCATCCGCTGCAGCAGAAATGAGCTGGCGGCAGCCATTTACAGGGAAATGCAGGAGCTGGATCCCTGTCATCCGGAAGATTTCATGGAGGAGTATCGGGCAGCTTCCGCAGTTCTTGGCCGGGAGGTTCTCTATGAAGGAGAAAGAGTATGGGCCCTGGAGATCGGTGATCAGGGGGCTTTGCTGATCCGGAGGAGCGATGGCCGGGAAGAATGGATCAGATCCGGCGGCATACGGCTGCTTTAAAAATGCCTGTCATAAATTTTACCCACAAAAAGCCAATTGTATTGGCTTTTTTTGTTGGAGGTGTACATTATAATTTTTTGAAAAATCTGCTATAATTATATCAATTATATACAATGTCGCAAAACTGTTCAAATAGAGGCACAATTCAGTTTGCAACAAGAAACACAGTACAACATGGCAGCACCGTAGATGAAAAAGCAAAGAACAGGAGGGACAAAATGTTCCACGAGGGAGAATACGTAGTATACGGCAGTCATGGTGTGTGTCGCATCGATGAAGTCACGACTCTGTGTATGCCGGGTAGTGACAGGAATCGATTGTACTATATCATGCAGCCGAACAATTCCAAGAACAGCAAGATCTATTCACCGGTAGACAACACAAAGGTTCCGCTTCGCCGGATCATGTCAGAGGATGAAGCGGCAGAGATGCGTGAAATGCTCTCCGGAATCGAAGAAGCTGATGTGCCAAATGAACGTTTTCGGGAAGAAACCTACAAAGATATCATGCGAAGCTGCGATTTCAAGCAGATCGCCGGACTGGCCAAGCTGCTGGTGCATCGCAGATATGAGCGCCTGAAGCAGGGCAGAAAGTTCACCACGCTGGATGAACGTTATCTGCGCGCTTCCGATGAGTTTCTGTCCATGGAACTTTCCCAGGCTCTGGGAGAGGAGACAGATACCCTGATCCCCATCTGGGAAAAGAAATAAGAAGGACGATGAGAGAACCCTGAATCAGCGGTTCTCTTTGTCGTTTTTATCAGCCTGACGGGATAAGTGAGACAGGAAATCTATTGATTTCCGTCTTCGAACTTATGCAGAGCA